>Ga0207888_100279_pt1 | contig 24194 bp, 24 predicted proteins | sample LinPmetageLP43_FD_184055 | JGI IMG/M metagenome (GOLD analysis project Ga0207888, IMG submission 184055) | Marine viral communities from the Pacific Ocean - LP-43 (SPAdes) | ecosystem: Environmental > Aquatic > Marine > Oceanic | place: Pacific Ocean | collected 2010-08-27 | reverse complement strand
AGCAAAAAGAGTTGCTAATAATAGCATTCTCATCAGAAGCAATTTATTGTTTTCAATTTTTCTTTTGAATCCAAAGTTTGATATCAATTTAACAATATTCTTGAAGAGGAAAAAGGCTCCAAAAAATCCAGTGGCTACGATTGCATATAAATAGCTATTTTCAGATTTACCAACTTTTCCATTCCCGAAAATAGGAATTTCTAATACAGTTTCCATCATGGAAGCCCAAGCGCCTTCTCTGGTATTACCTCGATTTTCATAATCTAATTGAGAAATATCAAAGTCTATAGTGAGTAAGAATATACCACCAAGCAGAAATAAGGAAACTATTAAAATTCTTGTGCTAAAGCTATTTGCTTTAAACCAGAATAGATATCCTAGCCCTAATATAAACGATGCCAATGCTGTTCTTGAACCTGAGAAGATGCATACCAGGAGTGAGACGACTAAAAAGATAAGAAATTTTTTCTTCTTTGAAATGTAAAAATGATAAAGCGCAAATATTGCTGAAAAAGCAGATCCCAAACCAGTAAAATTTGGGTGGGAGGTTAATCCAAATAATCTCCCTTTCCACATTGTTGTTGGAATAAAGAAATATGCTATAAAATTTAATATAGAGAAGGCTGCCAAACCATAGCATACATATAGTAATACCTTATCTGGGTTTAAGGAAGGAATTACTTTATAAAAATAGTATCCAATTAAAAGAATAACAATAAATCGTGCTGTAAAATTATCTGCTGAGTAGTCTCCTGAAATTAAGAGGATAACAAAGAATACAATATTAAAAATCGTAGCTGGAGAAGCATAGTTATTGTCTTTGTACAAAATCACTCGCCAATTTGAATATATTAATAGTAATATTACAATATATAAAGAAAGCTTTTGAATTAAGCCTATAAACGGCGGAACACTATACGTTAAAGCTTGTATGCCATCTGGGTCAACTCTTATATTGGCAAATAAAAAAATTAACGCGATTGCGATATACAATCTCTTTGAAAGTATTTTTTGCAAAATATTTATTTTAATTAGTTATCTGAGCTATTAGGATAGTAATAAAAATCTTTTTATCAAGAAGTTCTTAAACTTTAAGATTTTTACATCTTTAGTGAATATAGTGATAATCAATATTTTTATAGCTTTAAAATAACTGCTATTAGCAATTTCAATACAAGTTTTCCATCTGAAAATGAAATTTTTATAATTAATAGGAAGATGTACACTATCAGCCCATTTATTAAGACTGCCCCATAATTTTAGTTGGTTTGACCAATAAATCTTTTTGTCATAAGCTCTTGTGATTCGATTATTTTCATGGACGCCTCTTATCGCGATAGGTATTTTTATAGGATTAGAAATAAGATTTGTATGATAAGATAATCTTATAATGAACTCAGTGTCTTGATGCAAGCGCAGGATTGGATTAAAACAGTAATTCATTTTAATAAGAATACTTCTCTTTACCGTAAGTGTGTCTAAATGGAAGTACCCCACTTTATTACCTTTCATACCTAAAAGACTTGGAAAAAGCTCTTCCTTTTCGATTCCATCTTTAACTCTTGTAACTTCTCGGTTTTTGAAATATGTATCAAACTTCTCTTTGATATCATCATTTAGATATGTAATACCTAAAGAACCAAACATACCTTTGAAATCAATATTTTGTTCTATACATTTAACTTCTGAATCAAATCTGTTGGATAGATAATAATCATCTGCATCAAGAAATGCTATATAGGTAGCTTGAGATGATACAATACCTAAATTACGTGTTTGCGCCGCGCCTAAATTTTTGTTGTCTTCATGTAAGAACAGTTTAATAATTGAATTTTGGGCAGATAGTTCTTTACATACTTCCAAAGAATTATCAGTAGACCCATCCTCAATCAGTATTATTTCTTGAACAACTTTAAATTGAAGCGCTGAATTTACAGCTCTTTCTAAAAACGGGGCGGCATTGTAAACTGGAATAACTACCGAAATCATTAAGTCCTATTTAATTTTATTAGTTCATGTCTATTTAAATATACCATTTACTTATTTTTTTCTTTTTGATATCAATCTTTGGATTATCAATCTATTGTTTTTAGGGATTATCATAGATAAAACAACAAATAGTAAGGTTATAATAGACCTAATTAAAATATTTACCAATAAATAATTAGTTTGAATAGGAATGTATTGTAAAGCTACAAATAAGATAACGCTGCTTATAAGCGCGGGTATGAAAATTTTAAAGAAATCTAAAAGAGATTCGTTTAATCCAAACTTTATCAATACAATAAACGCTTGTATAAATACAACTGAAAATCCCAGCAATAAACATTTTCCTATTCCAACAAGATTTTTGAAATAGAAAACTCCAATAAGGATTGATGAAACTATGACGACTGCACTAATTAAACCTGAAATAAAAAGCAATGCTGTTCTATTTATAGCTTGAAAAATAGAACCTGAACTTGACAATACAATTTGAAAACCTACACTTAGCGATAGAATTTTAAATACAGGAATACTTTTAGTCCATTGAAATCCATAAATCAATAAAATAATGTCTTGAGCTGAAAAATATAAGAGTACAGAGATAGGAAAACCAATTATGGCTAGAAGTGTAGATATTAATTTATAGTTTTCATAAATCTGATTCTTTTGATTCTGAATATTTGAGAGGACAGGATGTAAAACAGGGGTGATGACATGAGTAAGATTTTGAATGGGCAAGAGCATTAGAGAGTATGATTTTTCGTAATACCCTAAATTAGATTTACCTAAGTATTTACCTATCAGTATATTGTCTGAGTTTCTGGAAAAGTAGTTAATTAAGTTAAATAAAAATTGATACGTAGAAAATGATAGTATTTTTTTTATTGATACTTTAGAAGGTCTAGTTGGTCTTATTGGTTTGACCAAGTAACAACCTATAAATAATAATATTGATGTTAAAACACTTCGGTATACAAGGGATAAATAACTAAAATCTAATTTAGCTAATACGATGGCAAAAATACCAGCAATAATTTGAATAACAATCGTAATTACACCTACCAACCTAAAGTTTAAATCTTTTAATATTAAAGATTGTGGGACCATTTTAAGTATGTTGAAAAAGATAGCTAAGCTTAGAACTCTTGTAATAAAGACAAGAACCTCGCTTTCGTAAAATGATGCAATATATGGAGCGCTTAAAAAAAAGATACAGGACAATACAATTGCTATCAGAAAGGTAAAACTAAATATAGCACTAATATCACGGTGATTTAAGCTCTTATTTTGAATTATAGCTGGTCCTATACCAAACTCACCCAAAAAATTAAAAAAGGTGATGAAAACTGTCACAATAGCTACAATTCCGAATTCTTCTGGAGTCAATATCCGCGCTAAAATTGCAGATATGAAAAGACCTATAATAATACCGGAATATTTAGTGATTGCAGTAATCACTACGCCAGAAAATACTTGTTTAGCTAGTGAAGCCATTTAACTATTTCTTATTTATTAAACTCAATTTTGTGTAAGTAATTGTGGCTCTTAGGGTAAACAGAATTTTAAACAAGAACGTTCCATTTTTACCTTTAATAATCTTTAAATAACAATTTAAAAGAGCTTTTTTTCCAAACTTCCGATATGACCATAATCGCCAAGACTGTTTATTAAAAAAGCGGTATTGTAGTAAAGATTTATAAAAATAATTGGTTTTTAGTTTCCTGTAATTGTCTAATACTTCATTAAGTAGACCATCTTCACCATAGCCCCAATCCTTATTTCGTTGGCCTGGCTGAGTAACTTGAACCGGATAACTAGTAAGATGGTAACTATCTCCATGTAGGCAAGAATATAGAGCAAAGTAAATAAAGGGATATATATTTGACACACCTCTTGTTCTGTAGGATTCGTAAAGTCCTTTTCTTTTAAACACTAGACCACTCAACTGATGCGCTAACCATGCATTTTTAGAACAATTTAAAAATCCTTTTTTATAATATTTTGATGACTGATCTATTCCTCTACTCACTGGCAATTTCTTGCCTTCCGGGGTGATAGATTGAAAAGATGGATATATCGAGTGTAATTTGGGAAAATCCGTGAGCAATTTGATTACATTTCTTAAGTATTCGATGCAAATGTAATCATCATCTCCTAAGTACATAATATATTCACTTTTTGCTTTGGCTAGAACATATAAAGCATTTTCCTCTAATCCAATGTTCACATTTTGCTCGAAATACTGTATGGTAACCTTGTCATTTTTTTCTATAAAATTTTGTATAACGGTCTTCGTGTTATCTGGAGAGCAATTGTTAGAAATTATAATTGAAACAGAATTGACATAATCTGCCTCAATAATTATTTGAGTCAAAATATTTAAATTATTTTCTAATTCTTTTGATCTGTTGTACGTAGGGATTAAAATGGAAAGTAAGAACATAGATTTATCTCTTTAAAGCTTTAACGAGCGTGTATCTTGGTTGTTATAAATAACCGTATTGCAAGGAATGCTTTTGTGAACTACTACGCCAGCTCCAATAATGACATTATCTCCTATATTAACTCCTTTGAGGATAACAACATTAGCGCCAATCCAACAATTTTCACCTATTGTAATAGAGGATGTGTTATAACCCTGTTTTTTTATTAATTTTTCTTGATTTTTATACGCATGGTTATGGTCAAAAATATGAACATTAATGCCAAATATGGTATTTTGACCAATAGAGATTTTCTCTAGACAATTAATTGTGCAAAACGAATTAAATGTTACTCCCTTATCAATATGTAGTCTGCCTGATTGTCTTATATTTATTGAGCAGTAATTCTTGAAATATACTTGGTCAATATTAATAAGATAATTTTGAGCTCTTATATCTAGTGTAAACCCTTTGCCAAAACTAATCTTAAATTTTGTTATATTTTTAAAATTACGCGTCCTTATCCAGAGGCAATAAAAATTATGGTATAAATTTTTCAGGCTCATTTTTTTAAGGGATTTGCATGGATAATTTTATTTTTGAAAGTCCAGCTTCAATTCGATTTTTAGGTTTCCATCCTAATTGTTGAAGGTTTGCAATTTTAGCCTTAGAGATCATTATTTCATTGTCTCTATAAGGGATTTTACCAAAAGCCAATTTGGTATCGCTTTCAAATATTGATTTTGCCTTTGTTACAAAGTCCTTTATAGTTACGGATTTTCCAGTTCCTACGTCAAACTCACTATAAGATTCAAGGGATGAAAGATTTCTTAAGACTATTTTAAAGGCTGCACATACATCATCAATAAAGATAAAATCTCTTGCCTGCTCGCCAGGTGTTAGATGTATTTCTAAATCATTATTATAAAGTTTTGATAGAATTTGAGTGACAAATTTTGTTTTTGAATCATTAGGACCGTACAAATGAAAAATCTTCATGTTTACTAGCTTGGTGTCATCAAGATTTTTCAATGTTTTCTTCAAAGTCCTCAAACAGATATTTTTTGTATCAGTATAATCGTTTAAATATGAATATTTTGAATCAGGAGAATTAAAAAAACTATCCGTATTTAAAAAAGCGTTTACATCATTTTTTAATGCCATTTCATACAGAAAGAGTGGCAACATCACATTTGTTTGATGCAGTTCATAAAGGCTTGTCGAACTATATTTAGTTGCTGTGTGGCAAATTGCATATATTTTGTTTTCATTGAACAATTTTGCAATATCATCTGGTGTTGAATTATATAAAATATATGTTTTTTTATCAATTCTGGAGGTAATATTCTTATTCCTAACAATACCAATGATGCGGTAGCTATTAGATAAAATATCAGCTAATCTGCTCCCTAAAAAACCGTCTATCCCTGTAATCAATACCTTTTTCAAATCTAAAAATTAAGTCCAAAAAACTCTTCTAACTTTTCTCCGATATATTCAAAATGTTCCTGACCTAAGGCAGGGAAAATCCCGATCCAAAACGTACGGTTCATCGTTATATCAGTATTGGTCAATTCTCCAACAACACGATAAGCTACATCTTGGAAATAGGGTTGCTTGGTCAAATTACCGGCAAACAGCAAACGGGAACCAATCTTATTATCATCCAAATAACGTATTAAATCCACCCGTTCTACTCCAGCTTCTTCTTTAAGAGTTATTGGAAATCCAAACCAGGAAGGCTCACTATTCGGGGTAGGTTCGGTAAGTTCTAAGAAATCAGTCAAACTTTGGAGACGCTTATGTAAAGCTTTAAAATTTTGCTTCCGTTTTTCAATAAACTCAGCTGCTCGATCTATTTGTGCTAAGCCGCAGGCCGCCTGCATATCGGTAATCTTTAAATTATAACCACTATGAGAATACACATATTTATGATCGTATCCATACGGCAAAGTACCGTGTTGCTGTTCAAAGCGACAGCCACAGGTGTTGTCACAGCCCGGAGGACAATAACAATCCCTTCCCCAATCTCTAAAGGATTCTGCTATTACTTTCAGTTCAGAATTATTGGTAAAAACAGCTCCACCTTCACCCATCGTGATGTGATGTGCAGGATAAAAACTCAGGGTTGCTATATCTCCAAACGTACCACACAATTGCCCATTATACGTGGCTCCTAAAGCATCACAGGTATCTTCAACAAGCCACAGATTATATTTATCACATAAAGCTCTGATCTTACCTAAATCAAAAGGATTTCCCAAAGTATGTGCCAGCATAATAGCCTTGGTTTTAGGGGTAATGGCCGCTTCAATCAGGTCTGCATCAATATTATGGGTTTTAAGGTCTACATCTACAAAAACCGGTATTGCTCCGAATTGTACGATTGGGTTTACTGTAGTAGGAAAGCCTGCAGCAACTCCTATAACTTCATCTCCCTTTTTAATGGCTCGGTCTCCCAATTTAGGCGAGGTTAATGCACTAAAAGCGACTAAGTTTGCTGATGATCCCGAATTCACCGAAAGCACATGTTTTACACCTAAAAATTCTGCCAGACGTTTTTCAAATTTTTCATTAAATCGTCCTGTAGTCAGCCAACCATCTAAAGAGGCCGCTACCATATTTTGAAGCTCAGCTTCCCCTAATACCTTTCCACTCGGGGGTATTACGGTTTCGCCAGGTATAAAAGGTTTAGCTTTATACTTTTCACTTGCAAAATCAGTTACTAATTTTGCAATAGCTTCTCTCAATTGTTGTTCTTTAGTACTTGTTTTCATTTTCTTGGGTATAAGCAGCAATCTCATTAAAACATGCAAGCTGCACATCTTCATTATTCAACCAGGCTTGATGCCAGGTTACTATTTTAGTTAAAGTTATTTCTAGGTTCCAGTTTGGAGACCATTTAAGCTGGTTTTGAGCCTTGGAGCAATCCAGTTTTAAAAAACCGGCTTCATGAGGATTATTGTTTTGATCCAATTCCCAAGAAGCCTTACCCTCCCATTTTTCAACCATCTTATTTAAAATCCAGTTTACAGGCTTGCAATCTTCATCTTTAGGTCCAAAGTTCCAGCCTTCTGCAAACCGATCTCCGTTATCGGTACACAAAGCCTGAGCCAATACCAAATAACCTGAAAGCGGCTCCAAAACGTGTTGCCAGGGGCGCGTAGATAGCGGATTTCGAATGACAACCGGTTTTCCATTCTCAAAAGCTTTTAAAATGTCAGGAATTAAACGGTCTGCCGCCCAATCTCCTCCACCAATTACATTACCCGCTCGGGCAGAAGCAAGATTAGCGGTATTAGTTTCGCAAAAGTACGATTTTCTAAAGGCTGCCGTAACTAATTCGGCACAACCTTTACTACTGCTATACGGATCATGACCACCCATGGGTTCATACTCGCGATACCCCCATGGCCATTCCTTATTTTCATAACACTTATCGGTGGTTACCGAAACTATTGCCTTTAAATGGGTACAACTTCTGGCCGCTTGTAAAACATTAGCCGTTCCCATCACATTGATTGCATAAGTTTCTAAGGGCTCCTCATAAGATAAACGCACGAGGGGTTGCGCTGCCATATGGATCAAAATATCTGGATTAAAATCAAGCATAGCTTTTTGAAGCGTCTCAAAATCTCGAATATCAGCCAGTTCCGACTCTATCAATTCTCCCACACGGGCTTCCTCAAATAAGGTCGGTTGCGTATTGGGTGCTAACGCATAACCTTTTACCACAGCTCCCATCTCGTACAACCACAACGACAACCAACTGCCTTTAAAACCCGTATGCCCAGTTAAGAATACACGCTTTCCACTCCAAAATTGAGCATTTACGCTTCCTTTTATTCCTTCCATAGCTTCCAAGGTGCTTTACCGGTATCCCATAATTCTTCTAACATATTTTTATCCCTCAACGTATCCATCGGTTGCCAAAAGCCGTTATGATTATACGACATCAATTGGCCATCGGCAGCTAAACCTTTTAAAGGTTCCTGTTCCCAAGTTGATTCATCTCCAGGAATACGCTCGATAACTTTAGGAGATAGCACAAAAAAGCCCCCATTGATTCGTGCTCCGTCGCCTTTAGGTTTTTCTTGGAATCTTCGCACTTGATTTTCTTGAATATCTAAAGCTCCAAAACGTCCCGGAGGAAAAGTTGCGGTTAAGGTTGCGTCCTTTCCGTGAGATTTATGAAAATCAATTAAAGCTTTAATATCAATATCAGCTACTCCGTCGCCATAGGTAAAGCAAAAAGCTTCTTCATTTTCAAGGTAGCCAGAAACCCGGCGTAAACGTCCACCGGTCATCGATTCGTCTCCGGTATCGACCAAAGTAACCGTCCATGGTTCTGCGCGTTTTTCATGCACAATCATTTGATTGTCTTTCATATTAAACGTCACATCCGACTGATGTAAAAAATAATTGGCAAAATATTCCTTGATCACATAGCCTTTATACCCACAGCAAATGATAAAGTCATTGATCCCATAATGAGAATACAACTTCATAATATGCCATAAGATAGGTTTCCCCCCAATCTCGACCATGGGTTTAGGCTTCGATACGGTTTCTTCACTTAAACGAGTACCAAGCCCTCCGGCTAAAATTACTAGTTTCATAATTATATTGGTTTAATTAGAAGTTACAAACGCATCAGAATAAAATTGGCTATCCCGAAGACCTTCATTTGTTAACACGTGCTTTGCTGCGTGAATCATCGCTTCCGATCCACAAGCATACACCTGAGCTGTGGCAAGGTTAATGTCAGACTGTAGCACCACATCCTGCACATAGCCCAGATGCCCCGTCCATTGATTTTTTTCTCTGGAGAGCACCGGGTAATACTTGATATCTAAATCGCCAAATTGAGGCTCCCAAAACAAATCGGGTATATACCTCCCTCCCCAAAATACATGGATTTCTTTAGTTTTAAGTATATCATTGTGTGCTGCCTGTTCTAGAATCGCTTTTACAGGAGCAATTCCGGTACCGGTAGCTAAGAGAATTAAACTTTTAAAAGGACTCAAATCTCGAAGAAAAAAAGTCCCTAGCGGCCCCTCAACACGCAACAAATCATTCTCTTGAGCTTTGTGAAACCAGTACTGGCTCATCACCCCACCTTTATACCTTCTTATAAGGAACTCAAGTTTCCCATCGGTTCTGGGTGCACTCGCAATGGAATAGCTGCGCTTTACAGATCCTTTGATAATATTTACATATTGTCCGGCTAAAAATTTCAGCTTATGTGCAGGAGGTGTTCGTAAAACCACCTCTACAACGTCATCCGTTAAGTGCGTTAGACGTTCTATTTTGGCCGGTATGGTTTTGGTAGATGGGATATTATATTGCATTAGATCTTCAATATCTAACTTAATATCGGTTAAAGGTCTAGCAATACAGGATAACATATAGCCGGCTTCCCGTTCTGCTGCCGTTAAAACCGTTTCTGGTTGCATATGTTCAAAGCGACCCGATATAAGTTTTGCTTTACAGCTACTACATCTTCCTGATAAACAACTGTGCTCTAATAGAACACCAGAGTTCTTGGCCGCTTGAAAAACGGTTTCATTTTCAGAACAATCAAATCTGGTTGCGTCTTTCAATTCAATTTCAAACATATTTTATAAACTATACCATTTATAAATGTCCTCGACTCCTTTTTCAAGAGTAAGAGAGTAATTCCATCCTAAATCTTTCAATTTAGAAACATCTGTTAATTTTTTCATCGTGCCATCCGGCTTTTCCGTATTGAAATAGAGCTCCCCTTCAAAACCTACGGTTTCTTTAATTAATTCTGCAAGCTGTTTTATAGAAAGATCTTCTCCGGTACCGATGTTGATATGGGTGTTGCGAATTTCAGTTGGTTGCCCCTCGACTGCACTCGGGGTGACGTCGATAAAGTCTAGGTTTTCCATAATAAAGATGCAGGCATCGGCCATATCCTCACTCCATAAAAACTCCCGCATGGGCTTCCCGCTGCCCCAAATCTCTACAGCCACCTTTGGGGTGGAATTGACCGTAGTATCAGCAGGCAGCTCTCGGCTTATGCCGTATTTTTTTAGAATGGAAATAATTGCGTCCTCGTTGGAGCTACCATCTACTCCTTCGATCGGCAGTTTATTCAAATCAGCCCTCAGGCTGTCCCAATCGTTTTGTTCCAGGGCTTTCCCCAAATGCATTTTGCGGATCAGAGCTGGTAATACATGGGATTTCTCCAAATCAAAATTATCGTTGGGTCCATACAAATTGGTCGGCATCACCGAAAAAAAGTTGGTCCCGTATTGCTGATTGTAGCTCTCACACATCTTGATCCCTGCGATTTTCGCGATCGCATAGGGTTCATTGGTGTACTCCAAGGTATCCGTCAACAAATACTCCTCCTTCATCGGCTGCGGACAGTTCTTGGGGTAAATACAGGTACTGCCTAAAAACAAGAGCTTTTTAACCCCGTGCACATAAGCCTGATGAATCACGTTATTTTGGATCATCAGGTTTTCGTAGATAAAGTCTGCGCGATAGGTATTGTTAGCAACGATCCCACCTACTTTAGCCGCTGCCAAAAACACATAATCCGGTTGTTCGGCTTTAAAAAAAGTAGCCACCGCCTGTGCCTCCCGCAGATCCAGTTCACTACTGCTTCGAAAGACCAAGTTGGTGTAACCTTTAGCCTCCAGATTTTTTACGATCGCTGAACCGACCAGGCCACGGTGTCCGGCAACATATATTTTAGAATTCTTTTCCATAGTATAATTTCGCGGATTTACCCATATTATCGCGGATTAGTCACGCATTGTGTTTATGTTGATAAAACGTTTCCACATTAGGCTTTTTCTCCAAAATGAATTAGAAGCCCAACAGGTTTAGAGGTTGCTTTTAGTTCAAGCACTATATGCTCAAAGCATACAAAATCGGCTACAAAAAATTTATTCAGTTTCTGATCCTCATAAAACACCTCTATCTTATATTTAGTCAAAAATGGAATGTTTCGATTAACAAATTCACGCGCCAGTGCTTCCTGATAAACCGATTCCAGAAATCCGTTTTCTAATGGTTTATGAACCTGCATACAAGCACCTATAATCGCATAACGCTCTTCTTAATAAATCAACTCCCCCATAGTACCCTATCAATAAATCCGTGTAATTCGTGTTTACTCAAAATAATTCAAGATACGATACCCACCATCCTTCAAGTACTGATCTTTCTTCATCAACTTCAGGTCGCTTTGCATCATATCGTTCACCAGATCTTCCAGATCGTATTCCGGCACCCAACCTAATTTTTCTTTGGCTTTGGTGGCATCCCCGATCAGCAAGTCCACTTCGGTAGGTCTAAAATACTTAGGATCCACCGCCAACACTTCTTTCCCGATCTCGATTTGATACTCGGGATTGGTACAGGCCTTAACATAAGCCTTTTCATCCACTCCTTCCCCTTTAAATTCCAATTCAATACCCGCGTGACCAAAAGCCATCCGTACAAATTCCCGTACCGGCGTGGTTTTGTTGGTAGCGATCACCCAGTCTTCGGCTTCCTCGGCTTGTAAGATCATCCACATCATCCGTACATAATCCTTCGCATGCCCCCAATCCCGCTTCGCATCCAGATTTCCTAAATAAATTTTATCCTGTAAGCCCAAAGCGATACGCGATGCGGCACGGGTGATCTTACGGGTTACAAAAGTTTCCCCGCGTATCGGCGATTCGTGATTGAACAAGATTCCATTACATGCATACATCCCATAGGCTTCCCGGTAGTTGACCGTGATCCAATAGGCATACATCTTGGCAACGGCATAGGGTGAACGTGGGTAAAATGGGGTTTTTTCGGTTTGCGGTACTTCCTGCACCTTTCCATAGAGTTCTGAAGTAGAAGCCTGATAAATACGCGTCTTCTCACTCAAGCCTAGCAAACGTACGGCATCAAGAATTCGTAGCGTCCCCAAACCGTCTGCATTTCCGGTATATTCGGGCGTTTCAAAGGATACCTGTACATGACTCATCGCCGCCAGGTTGTAAATTTCATCGGGTTGAATCTCCTGGATCAGGCGGATCAGGTTGGTACTGTCCGTCATATCCCCGTAATGCAGTATAAAATTCCGATGTTTCACATGCGGATCCTGATACAAATGATCAATACGATCGGTATTGAATAAGGAGGCCCGCCTCTTCAGACCATGCACCTGATAGCCTTTTTTTAATAAAAATTCGCTTAAATAAGCCCCGTCCTGTCCGGTCACCCCGGTTATCAATGCTACTTTCATGTATACTATAACTTATTGGTCAGCGTTTTAACTGCTGTGGTTTAAACTACTTGTTGTTAAATATATCTAAATAATACTGCACCGTCTTCATCAGACCGGTCTCAAAGGTTTCCTGAGCCTTCCAGCCCAGTTGGCTTTCTATTTTGGAGGCATCAATGGCGTACCTCCGATCGTGCCCGGCACGATCGGCCACATAACGGATTTGTTCTGCATAAACACCTGATTTTTGAGGTTTCAATTCCTCTAACACCTCACAGATACGTTGAGCAATGGCTATATTGGTATACTCGTTACGCCCTCCAATAGTATAGACTTCGCCTGCAATTCCCTTGTCGTATACCAACGCAATGCCTTTACAATGATCTAAGACATACAACCAATCTCGGATATTTTGTCCATCTCCATAGATCGGAATGGCTTCCCCAGCCAGCGCTTTTCTAATGATGGTCGGGATCAACTTTTCTCCATGCTGTTTGGGTCCGTAATTATTCGAGCAGTTGGTGATCACGGTGTTCAACCCATAGGTGTGGTGATAGCTCCGTACGAGCATATCTGACGCGGCCTTACTGGCACTGTAGGGAGAATTGGGAGCATAAGGCGTAGTCTCGGTAAACAATCCGGTTGCTCCAAGACTTCCATACACCTCATCGGTAGAGATGTGATGAAAACGTGCACCTTCAAATGCTGGTTTATACACAAAGGGCTCCTGCATCCAGTGCTTATACGCCACATCCAGCAGCGTAAAGGTTCCGGTCACATTGGTCTCGATAAAAACTCCGGGATTGCTGATGCTGTTATCTACATGAGATTCTGCAGCAAAATGAATAACCCCGGTAAAATGGTGTTCCTCAAAAAGTTCCTCCAGCAAGCTACGGTCACAGATATCCCCTTGTACAAAACAATAGCGCGGATGATCCACCACTTCCGTTAAATGATTCAAATCTCCGGCATAGGTAAGCGCATCGAGATTCACGAGATACACATCCGGATGTTCCGCTAAATAATAGGGAATAAAATTAGAGCCGATAAAGCCCGCCCCTCCGGTAATTAAAATACTTCTGCTCATACAGCCGTTTGTAGTTTTGAAATACACGTAGCCAAACTCGTTCTCCAGTAGGGAAGACGCAGTTGAAAATCTTGCTTCAACCTACCGGTATCTAAAACCGAATAATACGGTCGTGCCGCCGCGGTAGGATAGGCTGTTGCCGGTATAGGGCTAACGCTGCAATCGGTTCCAGAAAGTTCCATGACCGCTACCGCAAGATCATACCACGAACATATTCCTGAATTGCTATAGTGATATACTTCCGTAGTCTCCGATTTAAAATCGATCAGGTTCTCCAGTATAAAGTCAGCCAGATCTCCTGCATACGTGGGACTGCCCACCTGATCGGCCACCACCGATACCTGCGCTTTTTCAGCACCCAGCTGCAACATGGTTTTAACAAAATTGCTCCCGTGTGCAGCATACAACCATGAGGTACGCAGGATCATACTGTTGGATAAATTAAGGTCCAGTAAAGATTCTTCCCCTTGACGTTTGGAAGTTCCATAAAAATTAACCGGCTTACACGGGGCGTGGGTTGGATAAGGCCTATGGGCAGTCCCATCAAACACATAATCTGTAGAGATATGAACAAGGCGTACGCCATGGCATTTACAAAGCTCCCCAAGATGCCGTACCGCTTCAAAATTGAGTTTTAAAGCAGCTTCCTGCTGAGCCTCTGCCGCATCTACCGCGGTAAAGGCTGCACAATTGATAATCGTATTGATGTTTTTTTGAAGGATAAACGCTTCTACGGCTTTAAAGTCTGTGAGATCTACATTCTGCTTCCTTGTAAAATAAAATTGTGCTTCAGCCTGCGAACTTCTATCTCGCAACTCAGCACCCAGTTGTCCGGCACTTCCGGTTACCCAAATAGACATCATTCGTATAGGGTTTTTGATTCTTCAAAAGCACTGGCAGCTTCTAACAGGGGTAAGTTTAGATCTTTATCAGAGAGGATGAGATCTGCTTCGTTCAAGCTCCAGTTGATATTCAATTCAGGATCGCTATACAACACGCCTGCTTCAGCGTCTGGAGCATAATACTGATCACATTTATAATTGAAAATCGCGTACTCGGAAAGTACTACAAAACCGTGTGCAAATCCGCGGGGTACCAGCAATTGGTGTTGATTCGTATGCGAAAGCTCCACGGCTACGTGTTTACCAAATGTAGCGGAATCCTTACGCAGATCAACAGCGATATCTAAAATACTTCCTGCGATTACCCGTACCAGTTTGGTTTGTGAAAACGGGGGTTTTTGATAGTGCAATCCCCGCAACACCCCAAACTGCGATTGAGATTCATTGTCCTGACAAAAATCGATCTTAAAGCCTAAAAACGTATCAAGTTGGTCTTGTCGGAAGGTTTCCATAAAATAGCCCCGCTGATCTTTAAAAACAGTGGGCTTACAGAGAACCACATCGGGTATGTTGCAACGTTCAAAAAGCATATTACAGGCGATTGGCGCGTTTCAAAAGGTATTGCCCATATTCATTTTTTTCCAGACTACGACCCAGTGCTTGCAGTCGCCCTTGAGTGATGTAACCCAGGTCATAGGCAATCTCTTCAATACAGGCCACTTTTAAGCCCTGACGCTTTTCGATGGTATGAATAAAATTGGAAGCCTCTAAGAGCGATTCGTGCGTCCCAGTATCCAGCCAGGCGTAGCCCCGCCCCAATAAAGTGACGTGCAACTGCTCCTGCTGGCGGTAGCATTCATTGATACTGGTGATCTCCAGTTCTCCCCGGGCACTCGGTTGCACGCATTGTGCGAGTTCTACTACCGAATTGGGATAAAAATACAAGCCGGTCACAGCATAATTGCTTTTGGGCTGTTCCGGTTTTTCTTCAATACTCAGCACCTTCCCGTGGGCATCAAAAGCAACAACTCCATACCGCGAAGCATCCTGTACCTGATAACCAAATACCGTGGCCAGCTTTTCTGTTTGAAGACGCTGCATGGCCTGCTGCAACTTAGCAGTCAGGCCGTGCCCGTAAAAAATATTATCGCCCAAAACCATACATACATCAGCAGCACCTATAAAATCTGCGCCCAGAATAAAGGCCTGAGCCAGTCCCTCCGGCTTCGGCTGTGCTATATAGCTCAGTTGCAATCCCAATTGAGATCCGTCTCCAAACAAGCGTTTAAAATGCGGGAGATCATCAGGCGTAGAAATAATAAGGATTTCCCGAATCCCCGCCAGCATCAATACGGAAAGCGGATAATAGATCATCGGCTTATCGTATACGTTCAAAAGCTGTTTAGAAACAGCTTGGGTTATGGGATACAAACGGGTACCGGACCCACCTGCCAGAATGATGCCTTTCATTAAAAGATTAGCGTTTTTATCATTATAAATACTATCGTCAGTACAAGCGTGTCACACGGAGCTTGTCCAAGTGCTGCCCAAGTGCAGTGCGAAAACTTTCGGGAGAGAACTTTTACTCGCGAAGACTTCTCGATACAAATAAAGCTCCGTCACCACTTCGCTTCATGCACTCGAAGTGACACGCTATCGACTAAAAGCGATTTGCTCAATCTTACTAACTCCCTATCGCATAAAAATCAAACCCGATCTCTTCCAAGACCTTACGATCGAGCAGCCTGCGCCCGTCAAATAAAAACGCCGGCTTAAGCATTTGGTCATATATTGAATTCCAATCTAAAGTTTTAAATGCATCCCATTCGGTCATCAGGGCTACCGCATGCGCTTGCTCACATGCTGCTTCAGCAGAATTAACCACTTTAATAAGTGCGCGGTTCTCGGCTTCAGAACGCGTCCCTAAATAATCCAGATCTGCTAAGATCTGCTCTTGGGTCACTTTAGGATCATACACCACCACCGTAGCCTGCTCATTCAGCAGATAGTCGGCTACATAGATCGAAGCCGATTCCCGAGTATCGTTGGTGTCTTTTTTGAACGCCCAGCCCAACATCGCGATTCGCTTACCGGAAACCGTATTGTATAAGGTCTTAACCAGTTTAGCAGCAAAACGGCGTTTCTGATGGTCGTTCATAATAATAACCTGCTCCCAGTAATCTGCTACCTCATGCAGCCCAAAAGACTTCGCGATATACACCAGGTTTAAAATATCTTTCTGAAAGCAAGAACCTCCAAAACCAACAGAAGCCTGTAAGAATTTCGGGCCAATACGGCTGTCCATTCCAATTGCCTTAGAAACTTCCTGAATATCGGCTCCCGTCACCTCACACAGTTCAGACAAGGCATTAATGCTCGATACCCGTTGCGCCAAGAACGCGTTGGCAGTCAGTTTAGACAATTCCGAAGACCACACATTGGTGGTTAAGATATTATCCTCAGTCACCCAATGCGCATAGACAGCCACCAAAGCTTGTATCGCTTCCCGTCCTGCTTCGGTATCCAGATCCCCGCCGATCAACACGCGATCGGGTTTGTGCAAATCACTCACCGCAGTGCCTTCTGCTAAAAACTCCGGATTGGAAAGGATCTGAAAATTCACGCCATTTCCGGTATTATCCAATATATTTTTCAAAGCTTCGGCTGTACGTACCGGGAGGGTCGATTTCTCCACCACGATCTTATCGGTGGTAGCCACCCGGGCGATCTGGCGCGCACAGAGTTCGATGTACTTCAGATCCGCAGCCATGCCCTTACCCATTCCATAGGTTTTGGTAGGGGTATTTACCGAAATAAAGATCATATCAGCGGCATCGATGGCTGCATCCACATCGGTAGAAAAAAACAAATTCCGACCCCGTGCTTCGGCGACCACTTCAGACAAGCCCGGTTCGTAGATCGGGATCTGCTCGACATCCGGATCATTCCAGGCGGCGATACGCTGTTCATTAATATCCACGACCGTTACGGTAATTTCCGGGGATTTTTGGGCGATGATCGCCATCGTAGGACCGCCCACATATCCGGCCCCAATACAACAGATGTTTTTAACTTTCATAAAAATACACTTATTTTTATTTCCGCACTTAGACTAGCGCTCAGCATAGACTCCAGTGGAAATCCCATTGTGATTATACTTCATCCCCTTGAAGATGGGGATCTCTCAAAATTAAATTCTTTTTCAATTCCCTCCCTTCGACTAGCGCTCAGGGTAAATTTAGAAGGAAACCTCTTACTTTTTAAACTGATACCGGTACCCAAATCCTACACCTAACCTATTCTGCGTACCATCGCTCCAATCCAGTCCGGCATATCCGGTAAATTCACCAAAAGAAGTCGTGTATCCTAATTCTCCATAGCTGTACAAAGTATGTTCTTTGGGTTGATAAGGATTATCATAAGTTCCCAGATTGGTCACATAACTCAGTTTTCCTTGGTATCGCAAGTTCCCGAAGCTTCCGGTTGCCCCCAAATGAGCCACATAGCTGCGGTCATTAACATTACGCTGCCCATAGCCTCCGGGTATAATAAATGGGAGACCAATGATGCGGTCTTGGTAGCTCCAACCGGTTTGATAGATCCCGTTCCAAAAATAATTATCGCCGCCGCTAAAGCTTCCGCCGTTTGTTTCATCTCCATACCTTCCACTTTGCGACACGGTTTGCACATATTCTAAGACTATAGCATCCAACCATGAAACCTGTTTGGGTTCTAAATATGCACCCCAAACCCCATCCGGAAAATTACTCAATTCAATACCCGACGTATCTTCAAACAAACTTTGATGATAAAGACGTAAATTATAGGCATCTCGTGTCATCTCATAAGCCAATTCATAAGACCCAAGCCCATTTCCCAAACTGTTGATTTGATCGCCTCCCACAGCCCCACTACCTTCTGAGGCTCCTTGACCAAAAAAGATATTGATCAGATTTTTAAAATCAGTAGGTTGTTTTCCATATCGCGGCGAAGTACCTCCAAACTGTACATAGTGTTTCATACTCCCGCTCAGGCGGTCGTTCTCACTAAACACCAGCGCCAACTCGAGGCTTTTATGATGCACCTGCGCGTTAGTCACATAGCGGTCTTCCTCTAAAAAGTAATGCCCAAACGTGGCTTTGGCTTCAAACCATTTAAAGATCTTTAGAGGCTTGAGCATCTGCACATACACTCCCGGTAACGCCCGCGCATTGTTACTCCAGATGATATCGCCACCCACACTCGAGATGCCGCGTAATTTTTCTTTACGATGCTTCATCCCTACACTGGCTTCTACGATTCCCCAGGTATAGGTCGCATACAACTCATCGATCTTCACCCCGTCATACAGCCCGTCGTTCGCCAAAAGCCCACCACCTACTTCCAGTCGGTTCTGTTCATTAAATTGGGTTGCATACGATGCCTGCACCAAACCGAGTACGTTAGTCTCCGCATCCAAACGCCCGTATTGATTGGAGTACATCCAAAAGGGATTTTCAGATTCGGTCGCTGCAAATCCTTTTCCTTCTACAGCAAGCACAAACCCGTTTGCTTCCTGATCCTGATCTTGTGCACCCGCAGCACTCCACACGAGCATCAGGCTTGCGACTAGTTTATATAGGTTATTTTTATACACGTATTTGAATATCTAATTTTTTTTATAGTTCTCGACTGCGCTCAGTGTGACACAATCAAAGAGACAGCCCATTGGACTCCTGGTGGACATCTCGATACTCATTTAGCTCCGTTAACACATCATTAGATGTACACAAAGGACACGTCTCGTCAGTTCGGGTGATCCCGATAGCTATCGAGAGGATAGTGCCTTAGAGAACCAAAGGTTAACTGAAATCACTTAAAACTTATAAAAAGTGGTCAGGAAAATCCAGAGCAACTACCTATCAGTTACAAGCCTTATCTCCAACTTACTCCCATGGCTTCGCCGTATGAGTCCCATTTTGAGTCTCACAGCAATTAAAAAAATTAAGACAAAGCACGAGTTGCCTTGTCTTTGAGTTTACTTCGTTACGAAGTTTATGTTATACTTTACTCACATCCCGAATAGAAGCGACAACCACTACCCCAAGATCTTTAAGAACCAAACGCATGGTTTTAGGTCCTATTTCATGAATTACTGCTTTTTTATCTTTTAAAGGTCCGCTCGATAGCTTTACAGCATCTCCGGGACGGTACTGCTTCACCTCAAAATCTTCAAGCTTTTCATCAGCCAACCAACTTTTAATGGTTTCGATCTCTGCATCCCGAACTACAGCCGGCTTACCTAACCAAAACAAATAACGCACCACGCCATGAACCTCAAACACGCGATTGCGCTGGTTTTCAGAAAGCTGTACAAAGACATAGGATTTAAACAGAGGAACCTCTAGTTTCTTCTTGCGATCACTCCATACTCTCACTTCTGTGATTGTTGGACAGAACACTGTTACCCCTATTCGCTTCAATGCCGAAGCGACTTTTTTTTCTGATTGCGGTTTAACGTATAGTACGTACCAATTCATTAAGTAAACTGCTTTATAGAGTTTGAAAAATATAGGGGATTTCTAACTGCTAACGAAGCGAAAATAAGTAAAACGGGAAACTAAACAAGGATAATTTTGCATTTAATTTTACGAAATAATCAAGAATCAGAGCGCCTGCCCCCTCGAAAACGATTGAACATTAACACCCAATACTGTATCTATATTTTATTAACCTGAGGCACGGTTTGCTGCTCTTTAGATTGATCGGTGTATTTAAAATGCTTTTGAAGAAAAGCATCGCAATAGAGTGACAGCATGTGAGCAATAATGGGTCCGGATACAATACTGCTGGACGCCTTTTTGATTTTCTCAATTACACATTCAAATCCTGAACGAGAATACCAAAAAAAAAGGAGCCGAAAGGGCTCCTTTTTAGGTCTTATAGAATTTGAAGGTTACTCTTCAGCCTCAGCGACGTCTCCATCCCACTCCATAAATCCTCCTACTAAATTGTAGGTAGTCTCAAAACCCAGCTGATCCATCAATTGCGCAGCCTGACCGCTTCGGTTTCCCGAACGACAATAGATGTAGTAGTTTTTAGATTTATCCAATTCATTCACCTTATCAATAAATCCCTGACCTTCATAAATATCAATATGATGGGAATTGGGTATGATACCCTCATCCACTTCATTTTGTGTACGCACATCTAATATATAGGCTTGGTCATCAGAAGCTACTAATTCTTCCCACTCTTCTTGTGTTATATTTTTCATCTTCTTTGATTTTAGTATTTGGAATTTCAAAGATACATCGTAGCGACCTTTTGCCCAAGAGTTACGCGACAATCAAGATTTAAACACGCTAAGGTTTACCTAAACCACCTCAGAGCACGCTCACGAGACATACGTTAAAAAAATTCTTCAATTTCGAGGCATCCCGATAACTAGCTGGACGGTGTATGAAACCCTTTGGCAGTACCGGTAAAAATCAAAAGCTGCTTTTCTTAACAGCTAGCGCAGTTGTCCCCAGGCAAGTGACTACGTTAAGCTTTTATAGAACACCCTATAGCCTTAGTGATTGCAGGCTCTACCGCCTCATCATTCAGTAACGACTCTACTGCTTGTTCTACAAAGCGTTTGGTCACCGTTTCAGCATCTCGTACGCTATCATCAATCGCCCCGATATACCTCACCACCAACTCATTTTCCTCTCTATTTAATAGATAAATATGTGGGGTCTTCGTCGCTCCGAATTGGGAATACACCGTATGACTCTCGTCATATAGATACGGAAACGTATATCCTTGGGCAGCTGCTCGTGCTTGCATCGCTTCAAAATCTTCGCCTGCTTTCAATTCCGGGCTATTCGGATTGATTGCAAGTACAGGAAAACCTCTTGATTTATACTTTTGATCCAAAGCCAAAATACGGGCTTCGTTAGCCAAAGCAAACGGACACGTGTTACAGGTAAACACAACGATAATTCCTTTCGAATCCGGAAAATCGGATAAAGAAACCTGTTTGCCCGAAACGTCTTGCAGTTTAAAATCTGAAACGGCGTCACCTAAATCATAGCCATTGGCAAAATCACCAAAGCCGGCAAAAGCAAATGCTGATACCACCAGTAATGAGGTCAGTCCGATTAATAGTTTAAGTGTTTTCATCTGAAGAAGTTTAAAAATTGTCTTTTACAGCTAATACGGCAGCCTCTAATGTTGCATAATCAAAAGAGCGCTCGTAAAACTTATAAGAATCCTTACTGATAATCACAGTTGCAGGTAGTGCACCGCTCCAACTAGGAGAAACCTTTGGGATCCATTCATTGGTATACGGATCGTCTAAAAAAACCACAGGCATCTTCAAATCTTGGTTTTTTATAAAGGGAATTAATTTACTTTCAACTTGATCTGGAAAATCAAGACTCACCAAAATCACTTCGACCTTTTTGGTTTTATATTCTGCATAAAGCGTTTCAAAAGCAGGCAACTCTTTTATACAGGGCTCGCACCAGGTTGCCCAAAAATTCACAACACGTACGATGCCTGCTTCTTCAACCTCAAGAAGCTGCTGAAAATGATCAAAATCATAAACAGCTAATTTATAACCTTCCTGATCGACTATTTTTAAAGGTTCAACTACAGATCCTGTTGACGATTTGCAACCCAGGCTCAGTATTCCAACCATAAAAACGAGTAATCCTTTATTCAAATTGGGTGATTTTTGAAATGCCCCGTAAAACTAGCCAATTAGATAGTGTTTGTCCGGAATTTAAGATTTGTATAACAACTACAAGGATATAGTAACCCGTTATTAGATAAAATATTCTAAAAATCAGTTAAAACGAAAAGAAATAGAGCAGGCATATCTAAAATAATTATATATTTGTACATACAAATGTTGTAACAACATATGCGATGAAAATTGAAGAAGCTTTAAAAATCAATAGCGGTTTAGATTTATCTTCTAAAACCTTGATTAATATTCAATACACGTCAAGGTTACTCGAAGAGAAATTTGCAGCCTTACTTAAAGAGCACGGCTTAAGCACCCCGCAGTTCAATGTATTACGCATTCTCAGGGGGCAAAAAGGTAAGCCTGCCAGTTTAGCGTGTATTCAGGAACGTATGGTAGACCGAAGCAGCAATACGACTCGATTGGTTGATAAGCTCATTGCCAAAGGAATGGTTGAAAGACGTATTTGTCCTGAAAATCGAAGAAAGGTAGAAATTGAAATCACAGAACCAGGCTTGGATCTTCTAAAAGAGCTTGATCCGCTTACCAAAAAAACAAATGCTGAAAATGCATCTAACTTAACCGAAAATGAGCTTTTAATTTTAAATGATCTATTAGATAAATTAAGAAATGATGAGTAACTATATTGAAAATTTAAACTGGCGGTATGCCACAAAAAAATTTGATGCTTCAAAGAAAGTATCTGCTGAAGACCTACAAATGCTGAAAGACGCAGTGCAACTGTCTGCTTCTTCTTATGGCCTACAACCCTATAAAATTGTTGTTGTAGAAGAGGAGACTGTAAAAGAACAATTAAAAGAAGCCGGGTACAATCAATCTCAATTTACAGATGCTTCTGCGATTTTTGTATTTGCACATCAGATAGATTTCGGTAAAGAGTTGGTAGACTCTTACATCAACCATGCAGCACGCATCCAACAAGTAGAAGCAGGTTCCTTAGAACAATATGCTGACTTGATGAAAAACGCACTGCTCAACCTACCACAAGAGGCAAAAGCCGGCTGGACATCAAGACAAGCGTATATCGCATTGGGTAATTTATTAAGTGCCGCCGCAGCTCACAAAATAGATACCTGCCCTATGGAAGGTTTTGACGCGGACGCTTTTGATTGCATTTTAGGCCTTAAAGATCAAAACTTGCACGCCGTAGTTGTTGCCGCTGTTGGATACCGTAGCGCCGATGATAAAATGCAACATGCCAAAAAAGTAAGAAGACCTCAGGAAGAGCTCTTCATCACTATTTAAAAAATTTAATTCAACACATGTACATACAATTTTAATCCCTACAACTATGAAAATTCAGAATCCTTTCAACAACTTTGATCAAGGTTTAGAAAAACTAAACTCGGCTTCAAAAAAAGCCTTCAACTTCTTAAACCGCGATAATCGCGTTAAATCAATATTAATTTTAGCAGTAGGCGTTGCCGCTGCATCATTTACAACAAAAACTATTATGGAAAAAGTAAGCGTAAAAAGCAGTTCGATCACTTGGTTAGGTAAAAAAGTTACCGGGAAACACATGGGAACCATCGACCTTAAAGAAGGTTATTTTGAAATGGATGGCGAGAACATTACAGGCGGTGAATTTGTTATAGACATGAACAGCATTGTTTGTACTGACCTTGAAGGCGACAGCAAAGGCCAGTTAGAAGGTCACCTAAAAAGTGATGACTTCTTTGGAGTAGAAAACTTTCCTACAGCAAAATTAGTGATTACAAAAGCAGTAAAAGAAGGCAATTCTTATGCGGTAAGCGGTGATCTAACAATTAAAGAAACTACAGAGCCTGTTACTTTTGAATTAGAAAAAGCGGGTGATACCTTCACGACCACTTTAACTATAGACCGAAGTAAATACAATGTACGTTACGGTTCAGGAAGT
>Ga0207888_100271_pt1 | contig 25047 bp, 20 predicted proteins | sample LinPmetageLP43_FD_184055 | JGI IMG/M metagenome (GOLD analysis project Ga0207888, IMG submission 184055) | Marine viral communities from the Pacific Ocean - LP-43 (SPAdes) | ecosystem: Environmental > Aquatic > Marine > Oceanic | place: Pacific Ocean | collected 2010-08-27 | reverse complement strand
CTAAATTCTTTAACTGTATAGCATATAAAAGTTGACCATCACTATCCAGTATATCTAAATCTTCTTCTCCTTCTAGTCGAAATATCAAGTCTTCTGTCAAAGAGGATAAGATATAATGCAATGAATATAAAAATTGGGTTCTATAACCACGTAGGGCTGCGATTGCTGACATTAGAATTACTGTGTAAAACTGTATTAGAGATGAATGTGTGAATACAATCTCCTAACTATTTGATGAATTTAAAAGCTAAATATTTCAAACCCAAAAAATGGACTCTTGATATATAAAATCTAAATAAGATACAACTCCCTTTTTATTTATAAATCCCAATATTATGTTACGACAAACTATATTTTAGTTTTCAGGAACTTTTGCGACTTATAAGTGTTATTATACACAACTCACATTTTTAGTAAATTTGATAAATAAAAAGGGAGGCCATTATGCCTCCCTTTTTATTATTCTATGCCGAAAGATAAAAACATCTTTGAAAAATTTATTCAAATATTTAGAATCAATTTGTATGGGTTATTAACTGAGGTAATTCCAAACAATTCTAACATCTTCACTTTATTATTGCGATCAGATGGGTGCGTTTCTAGATATTCTTGGATTTTTGGCTGCTTTAAAGATGGTATACGGCTTTCAAAAAATGGCCATAGCTCAACGGAGTTATACACCTTTTCTTTATTTGGAAATTCAAATAAAGGTTGTAAATCTCCTTGATTTCTAAACCATTGTGAATAATTATACGTCCACAAATTACCATCATAATTTAAATAACCAACGATATCATCTTGATACTTTAATTGGAATTTAGGATTATGATTAACCTGTTCGTAAACACAAGGTAAATCTTCAGCCTTATCCTTGATTTGAGATTTGATATATTTTTTTAATTGCTTTAACATAACTAACTATTCAATAATGCTTTTGAGCCTATTAAATCTTAATTTAAGTATTTTCTCTATTATTATTCGCCTTTCTTTCGTGAAAAGATTCACAAAATCTTTGTTTAGAATATTAAAAGTCAGTTCTAAACTTTCAACATTTGTCCATCTATAAATATGAAAATCCTTGATGTAATCATTTGCTTTTAAATATTCTATGAGCTCAAAATGATTACATTTTTTATTTTCAGGTATGCTTATCTTAGGTACTGATCTATTAACGTATTTAAGAACTCGTTTATTTTGTTGATCTTCTTTTTCATTGTACAAAGATAGAATAAAATTTTCATCATTATTCCAATATAAGCCTCTAGCTGTATCATAGATAGGAGAATAATAGGGTTTATGTTTATTTCTAATATGAGTTACAACTCCCCAATTATAATAATGACGATCATTATTTCCAGTTAAACAGTCAAATAATAACATATTTACAAAACAATCTAATATTTCACTATCTGGAAATACATCTTGTAAAGCAACTATAACGTCCTGCACGTTTATTTCTCCTTTAAGAAGTCTTTGATTATCCAAATCATCAATCCATTGAGTATCTTTTTCAGAAAGATATCTAGAAAGTATATTTGCACCGTGCACTAATGTTTGTTCAGAACCATGGAAGTGTTCACTTAAAAAACGCACATAGCCTTCAGCATAGACTATTTGCGAATTAGCTATTTCAATTTTAAATGCTTTTCCAACCATAGTGAGGAAATGTTCCGTTATACTTTCATTTGGATACCACTTATGACCAATTTTAGCAATGTACTTTGGCCAAGTCTTTGAATTTGATATTCTTCCCTTTCCATATTGATAAAAACGAATAACATCCTTAGGAGCATCCCCACCAACTGATTCTGATAGAACTTTATAATATTTTTTACGCATTGGTTTAATAACCCCAGGGGTAGGATTATTGCCAGCTTTGTGTATAATACTTTCTTGCGTGAGTGGGATTGACATTATTTTTTTTCTAAAACTTTTTTAAATAACTATGCTCTTCTTAATCCAAGCTAAAACTATAATAAAAATAAGCATTGTGGTATACAGTAATAAAAATGAAATGTAACGTCTTACCAGAATAAAGCCTTTCAAATTTTTAAAATTTCTTAGAATTGACGAAATAAAAAAATGTGAAGCTGTTTGGCTTTTAAATAGTTTTATCGACACTCTTCTCCTGAATGATCAGATCCAATCGCCCCATATCCTTACTAAGCTTATCCTCCATAACCCGAGCATATATCTGGGTAGTAGATAATTTGGTGTGGCCCAAAACTTTAGAAACAGTCTCAATCGGGACACCATTTGACAGCATAACCACAGTTGCAAAGGTGTGCCGGGCAGAGTGAAAAGTAATTTTCTTTCGTACTCCAATAGCGAGCATAATATCTTTCAGATACTTATTCATTTTCTGATTCGAGATCACTGGAAAGACCGCATTTGAATCCTCTAAAATATTATGTTCTCTATATTTCTTTAGAATCGTATTTGCAGAGTGCAACAAGGGTATTTTTACCGACTGGTGGGTTTTCTCGCGCTTAGTATAAATCCAATCTTTACCGTCCATTCCCTTGACCAATTGATCTGTGGTGAGTTGCTTTAAATCGATATAAGATAGGCCGGAGTAACAAGAAAACAAAAACAGGTCTTTTATGCGTTCAAGCGATGCACTTTTGAAATAGGTCTCTTCCAGTTTACGCAATTCGCGTTCTGTTAAAAACTGCCGGTCATTCTTCTCAAATTTAAAAGAATAACTGTGGAATGGATTTTTAACCAACCATTCCAATTTAATCGCTAAGTTCAGGAGTTTTTTAAAGCGTTCTAAGTGCTTCATAGTTCCATTTGGTCCACATGGCTTCTGTCCTTTTTTGGGTTTAACCTTACGCAGGAAATCTTCAAATTCGGTTATGAATTGATAATTGATTTGCTTTAAGTATATGTTGTCGGTTTTCTTTATTTCTTTTAAGAACCGGGAAAGGTATTCCGCTGTAGTATAATAGTTCTTAAGCGTACCCCATTTGAGAACCCCCTGCATTTTGCTATTGTGATATTCAATGATATCCAAAAGGGTCATATGATCTTCATCAAAACCTAAATAATAGGCTTTGATTCGATCTGCTGTGATGAGCGAGTCTTTATCTAAAAGCTTTTTATGGGCATCCAGCAACTTGGAGTAAACCTGGTCTAAATAACTGTTTAAATTTCTTGCTTTTGCTGTGGTTCCCCGGACTCTTCCCTTGGAAGGATCCCAATTATTCACTGAAGTTTTTCTTTTTAAGCTCATTTCCGAGCATTTTCCATCTACGGTTATGCGGGCGTAAATAGACAATTCTGGTTTGTTCCGGTTTAATTTTCTAGTGAAGAATAATACGGAAAAGGTACTAAAATCAGGCATTTCGAGCGTCTTTTAATGAAACATCAGTTTTTCAAAGACGAGAGTCAAACCTTTCAAAATGTCCTTCTAAGATAGTGAATTGAGCTTAAAAAAGTATTCACCGAATTATTCACTAAACTGCTTGATATCAAATCCTATCAATTGATAGGGTATAAAATAAAAAAGCCTGTAAATCAATAGATTAACAGGCTTTTAGTTTCCACTTGTATGTGGTTCGTCGGGGTGGCAGAACTAACTTGCCACTAGACAATATTTTAATAACCAGACACTTATATTGTTTCAATAAAACGAGGTAACCGAATAGGTAACTTTTGCCTCGATTTTATTCGTGGAAACAAAGATATGTGAATTTCTTAAACTAAAAAACAATAAATACCTTCAAATTTTATTTGCCATCTATTTTTGTGTGTGCTAATCTCTTAACATCTTAATACCTTTGGTATAATTATGAAAAAACTAAAAATATGGGCTAAAAACCTAAAACAGCAGTTGGTGATGCTCCACTTGGCATCTATGGATAAGCGAACCCCTTGGTATGCAAAGGCAATGATTTTTCTAATTATCGCCTACGAATTGAGTCCCATAGACCTAATACCAGATTTTATCCCAGCAATTGGTTATCTGGACGACCTTATCCTTTTGCCCATCGGTATTTATTTCGCCGTAAGGTTTATTCCCATAGCAGAAAATCGGAGTGTTTACTAAAGGCAAAGGATTATAAATGGAACAAAAAGAACAACTGGGTAATTGGGGTTATAATTATTCTACTTTGGGCGTTGATTATTTTTTGGGCAGTTAAAATTTTTTGATCTTGATAATTTCTTTATTTCTTGAAAATAAAATATACGGCAAGAATCAAAAAGACAAATCCGATCAAATGGTTGATTTTCAAGGTTTGATTTTTAAAGAAAATAAGCGAAAAAACCACAAAGATTGTCAGCGTGATTACTTCCTGAATAACCTTTAACTGCATCAAAGAAAATGGTCCGCCATTTTCCTCGAAACCGATACGGTTCGCTGGAACCTGAAAACAGTATTCAAAAAGGGCTATACCCCAACTGATAAGAATGATTGCGACAAGGCCAAGCTTGGAAAAGCCTTTCCATTCACTAAATTTCAAATGCCCGTACCAGGCAAAGGTCATAAAAGTATTGGACAGGATCAGGAGGAGTATGGTGGAGATAGCTTTCATATTTTTTTTATAAATCTACCACCAAAAATCATATAGTCATAAGCTCAATGGGATTAATGCACTTAACATATTGGTTGTCGCCGCATCTCTGCTTTACTTTTTTTTTTGCTAAAAGCAAAATCCATAAGCATTTAAACTTTTTGAAGATAGTTCAACATTTTAAAATTAAATAGCTATTTTCGCAGAGAAATTTTAGGATTAAATTTTTGAAGCTATTTAGAAATATACTATTCTTTACGGCAGCCTTCATTATGATAGGTCACGACATCGTGCCTCATAATCATATATCCAATGGCGAGGATATTTCTTTCCCTACTGTTTCTGAAATAAGTTCTCAACATATGTCCCAAGAACATTTGGAGCTAGGCCACATATTCCAACACTTTCAGCATTCCTCAAATGAAAGGACTTTAAAATATGTAACCGGGACCGTAAAAAACCTAAATGTTAAGGCAAAAATCCTCCAAAATTCCGCCGTAATAGTTGATATTGACGATCAATTTATTTGGCACGCAAACTTTGAAAAACAACGCTTTCGGGATCATCCCATAATTCCATATTTTTCAACATTATCCTCCCACCCCCTTCGGGGGCCCCCTTCTTGTTAATCCCTTAAAGTGATATTTTTACTCGGGCTTCAATTGAGCTTGATGGTACCTCTATCACTCTCTGGCTATGCAATGCTCTTTTGTTATAGCTATACCCTTATTCATCTTTGGCCCTAAAAAAATTGTACTTCTTTTTAAAAGGATTATGAAATCGGCTCTTGGTGATTCCCATATTCATTTCCCATCTTAAAATTCTTCTACCATAATGTTAGATAAAATCATTCAATTTTCGATCAACAATAAGCTTGTTGTCGGAATATTAACCCTGTTCCTAATTGGCTGGGGAACCTATTCACTTACCGAACTGCCCATAAGTGCCGTACCGGATATTACGGATAATCAAGTAATGATCATAACCGTTTCCCCCACCCTTGCCGCGCAGGAGGTGGAGCAGCTTGTAACATTTCCTGTCGAACAGACCATGGTAAGCATCCCTGAAATAAAGGATATGCGCTCTTTTTCCCGGTTTGGGCTTTCCATAGTAACCATCGTTTTTGAGGAAGATACCGATCTGTATTGGGCGCGCCAGCAAGTCCAGGAGCGCTTATCCTCTGCGGCAGACGAAATCCCCCAGGGCGTCGGTAAACCTGAAATGGCACCGGTCACAACAGGGCTTGGGGAAATATATCAGTACACGGTACTTCCCGAGAAAGGTTATGAAGATCAATATGATGTTACCGAACTGCGGACGATACAGGACTGGATCATCAAACGGCAATTGCTGGGGACACCCGGGGTTGCGGAAATAAGCGGTTTTGGTGGATTGGTAAAGCAATATGAAATTGCCATTGACCCCAATAAGCTTCAAAGCATGGATATAACCATAGGGGATATTTTTACAGCGCTCGAAAAGAACAACCAGAATACGGGCGGGGCCTACATTGATAAAGGCCCCAATGCATACTTTATTAGAAGTGAAGGCCGGATCAACAATCTAGAGGAAATAAATAAGATCGTTGTCAAGGGAAACAATGGAACTCCCATATTGATCGGTAATGTGGCCAAAGTACAATTTGGCCACGGCATCCGTTATGGGGCCGCAACCCGAAACGGGGAAGGCGAAGTGGTCACGGGGATCGTGATGATGCTCAAGGGGGCAAATTCCTCTGCGGTGATTAACAGGGTAAAGGATAAAATTGAACAGATTAAGGAAACCCTTCCCGAAGGGGTGACCATTGAGCCGTTTTTGGATCGAAAACATCTCGTGGACCGTGCTATAGGAACAGTAACGACCAATCTTACAGAAGGGGCATTAATTGTGATTTTTGTACTGATCCTTTTTCTGGGAAATTTAAGAGGTGGATTGATTGTAGCTTCGGTCATACCGCTCTCCATGTTGTTCGCCATCGCAATGATGAACCTCTTTGGGGTCGCGGGCAACCTGATGAGTCTGGGTGCGATAGATTTTGGCCTTATCGTTGATGGGGCGGTGATCATTGTTGAATCTGTAATGTTCGGGATCCATAGCGGTAAAAAGAAGTATGATGGGGTTGAAAAGTTGTCTTCGGATCAAATGGATATGGAGGTAAAGAGCTCAGCGGGCAAAATGATGAACTCCGCTGCCTTTGGACAAATTATCATACTCATCGTGTACCTGCCCATTTTGGCGTTGAGCGGGGTCGCGGGAAAAATGTTTCACCCAATGGCACAAGCGGTGATGTTCGCCATTCTGGGGGCATTGATTTTATCGCTCACGTACGTCCCAATGATGTCTGCCCTTACATTGGGCCGCAAAACGGAACATAAAAGGAATTTTTCGGATAAAATGATGGATTTCTTTCAACGTATGTATAACCCCATTATTGAAGCTGCCCTTCACGCAAAACTTTTAACGGTTGGATCGGCCATAGGGTTATTTATCATTACACTGATCGTGTTTGCCAATATGGGTGGTGAGTTTATCCCCCAACTCGACGAAGGGGATTTTGCCGTGGAAACCAGGGTGCCGGTGGGAAGTTCCGTTCAGCAGTTGATCGATGTTTCCCAAAAAGCGCAGACCATTCTATTGAGGGAGTACCCGGACGAGGTAACACAAGTGGTCAATAAAATTGGCTCAGGGGAGATACCCACGGATCCCATGCCCATCGAGGCCGGCGATATGATGGTAATCCTGAGCCCCAAGGACGACTGGACAAGTGCCGATGGCCGGGAAGGCTTGATAGCAGAAATGCAGGAATCCCTATCGGTCATCCCCAACGCTACCTTTAGTTTTCAACAGCCCATACAGATGCGGTTCAATGAACTATTGACAGGGGCAAAACAAGATGTAGTGCTGAAGATCTATGGGGAAGACCTGACCACCCTTTCGGATCTGGCCACGGAAATAGGCCAGAAAATAAGACCGGTTGCAGGTGTTGAGGATCTTTATGTGGAAGAGATCACGGGTTTACCTCAGATCAAGATCCAATTGAACCGTGATAAAATCGCGCAATATGGGCTAAACGTCCAAGATATAAATACCGCAATAGAAACCGGTTTTGCCGGAAAAACGGCGGGAATGGTGTTCGAAGGGGAAAAGCGCTTCGACCTCGTGGTACGTTTACAAGAAGAAAGCCGGGGCGATATAATGGATGTTGAAAACTTATACATAGGTACTCCCGGAGGCCAACAAGTCCCACTCAGTGAGGTCGCCAAGGTTTCCTTTGAACCCGGGCCGGTTCAAATACAGCGGGATAATGCAAAACGCCGAATTATGGTTGGCTTCAATGTACGTGAAAGGGATGTTCAAAGTATTATTGCCGATATCAAGGAAATTATGGTTACAAATGTCGATATGCCGGCAGGGTATTATATAACTTATGGCGGGCAATTTCAGAACCTGAAAGAAGCCAATCAACGATTAATGATCGCACTACCAGTGGCTTTATTGTTAATTTTAATCCTGTTGTATTTTGCCTTTGGCTCGGTAAAACAAAGCTTGCTCATTTTTACGGCCATACCATTATCGGCCATTGGAGGCGTTTTTGCTTTGCTCCTAAGGGGATTGCCCTTCAGTATTTCTGCAGGGGTTGGCTTCATCGCATTGTTCGGGGTCGCCGTTTTAAACGGAATAGTGCTTATCGCAGAATTCAACAGGCTGGATAAAGAAGGGGTTACTGACATATACGAGCGGGTGCTAATGGGGACACGGGTCCGGTTGAGACCGGTATTAATGACCGCTACCGTAGCTGCCCTGGGTTTCTTGCCCATGGCATTGTCAAATTCATCGGGTGCAGAGGTGCAGCGGCCATTGGCCACGGTGGTCATAGGTGGTTTGATTACGGCGACGGCATTGACCCTTATTGTCCTACCGGTCCTCTACATCTATTTTTCGGAAGGGAAGGTCAAATTCAATTTCAGAAGAAAGAAAATCGCCACCACGTTAATCGTAATTGGCGGACTGTTTTTTCCGGCGATGCAACTTCAAGCACAGGAAATGAATCAAATGCAGGAGCGGGAACTCACTTTAGAGCGAGCCATTGAAATTGCGCTTCAGAACAATAAACGCATTAAGATCGCACAATATGACATAGATGTTGAAAAAACAGGAAGATTCGGTGCGATAACCATTCCCAAAACAGAATTTTCTTATTCAAACGGTGAATTCAATACGCCCACAATAAAGGATAATTCATATGGAGTCACACAGCGGATCAATTTCCCCACAGTTTATATCAGTCAGTTCAAGCTTGCAAAAGCTAGGGTCAATAGCAGCGAACAACGTAAGGTCATAGCCGAAAATGAACTGATTGCAGATGTAAAATCTGCCTACTTGAGGTATATGTACTTAAAGGAGAATGAACGCTTGTTGGAGCGTCAAGATAGCCTGTACAGCAATTTGGACAGATCAAGCTCGATGCGCTATAAAACCGGCGAATCCACAAAACTGGAAAGTGTGACCTCGGCAACACAATCGATGCAGATAAAAAACAAGCTTCAACAGAACGAAGCCGATTTGAGCATCGCCAAAAAACGCTTACAGGTAGTTTTGAACACCAAAGATGATATAAGTGTTACGAATATTGAACTTGTTCCCAGCGAGATAGATTTGGATATTGAAAGCCAATCTGTGGAACAGAGCCCGTTGTTCGTTTATTTAAAACAGCAATTGGAGGTAAGGGAACGGGAGACCAATGTGGAAAGGAACAAAGTTTTACCGGATATTATGTTCGGTTATAACAATCAATCCTTTGTTGGGGATCAATTTGTAAATGGGCAGGACATTCAATATGATCGTGGTGACCGGTTTTCCTACGTTCAGGTAGGTGTCGCTATCCCCATTTTTCCCGGGGGGCATCGTTCCAGGATAAAGGCAGCAAAAATTGAAGAGGATATCGCCCAATCTCAATTAGAGCTGAACCAGACCCAATTGGAAGGGGAACTGCAAAATTTGTTGCAGGAATATTACAAACTTCAGGGTACGTTAAATTACTATCAGAATGAAGCCCTGCCACAAGCGGAACTCATTATTGATAATTCTGAAAAGAGCTTTAAAAGCGGTAATGTTTCCTATACCCAATACTTGCAAAACCTCACTTTGGCAAATACTATTCAAACAGAATATTTAAACACACTTTATCAATATAACCGGTCCATCATAGTAATCGAGGCCTTATTGGGCCTGTAAAAATCAAGTGATATCACTTTAAAATATAAAAAGATGAAAATTCAATTCAATACAAAAATTTCACTGCTCATTTTATCCACCTTATTTATAGTGGCCTGTGGCAATAAGGATTCTGAGAAAACGGGATCACCCAAAGAATCTTCGATGAAAGAAGAACAGCCCGCTGCAAACGGATCCAAACAGATCACTTTTACCAGGGATCAATACAATCTCGCTGCTATTGAAACCGGGGAGATCGAAATGAGAAACCTTAGCAATATCATCAAACTAAATGGGGTCGTTGACGTAGAGCCGGAAAGCATGGCATCGGTATCAGCACCTTTAGGGGGTTATTTAAAAACTGCAGGTAGGTTACCTGGTGAAGCGGTTAAAAAAGGGCAGGTCTTGGCTACGATCGAAAATCCTGAATTTATCCAAATCCAACAGGATTATTTGGAAAGTTTGGGCAAACTCCAATTTCTTGAAGAAGAATTTACCCGTCAGAAACAATTGAGGGACGAAGACATCAATTCGGCAAAAACCTTTCAACAGGTTTCTTCAGATTATAAAATAACACAAGGCCGGGTCAAGGCCTACGAACAACAACTTGCGCTTGCGGGAATCAGTAGAAATTCCGTTCAAAAAGGGAACATTTCCCGGACCGCAAATCTATATTCCCCTATTACAGGTTTCATAAAAGTGAGCAATGTGAATATCGGAGACTATGTTTCCCCACAGGATGTGCTTTTTGAGGTAGTCAATTTGGACGATATTCATTTGGCACTGAATGCCTTTGAAAAAGACCTCGGAAAAATTGAAGTAGGCCAAACCGTTAAGTTTTCACTTTCCAATGACAATATGTTCGACCGTACCGCCGAGGTTTTCTTAATTGGAAAAGCAACTGGTGATGACCGCATAACCCCGGTTCATGCCCATATCAACGAAGGGGACGAGAAAGGCCTGTTGCCTGGTATGTACATCAAGGCCTGGGTGGAGTCGGGAACCAATGCACAAAATGCGATCTCATCAGAAGCCATTGTTCAATATGAAGGGAAAGATTTTATAATCCTTCAAACTGAGGAAACCGATGGTGGTTTTAAATTTAGATTGGAACAGGTTAAAAAAGGAATTGAGCAGGAAGGATACACTGCCATAACTTTTGCTGAAAGTGCCGATGTCAACAATTTTAAGCCTGTTACCAAGAATGCTTATTCCATTTTGTCCGCATTGCGGAATTCTGAAGAAGAATAAACCCTACCCTACCTAAAGATGAAAATTAATAAAAAATACAGATTACTAAATCTTTTAGTTATTTTTCTAATTGCATCTTCATTAAGCTTAAGAGCGCAAGATAGATCTACAAAAACAACTACCGATAAAAGCGGGAGTAGTCTACAAGGCAAGATACTGGATTCAGAAACAGGTAAGCCTTTATTAGGTGCAACTGTTTATCTTTCAGACTTGAAGATTGGAACGACTACTAATGTTGGAGGTGCCTATGAAATAAAAAATATTCCTACTGGCAAGCATTTGGTTGAAGTAAGTTTTCTTGGTTTTAAATCCATTGTGGAGACCATATTGATAAATGGTAAGGTACAAAAGGATTTTAGTCTTAACCTAGGTTACATAGAGTCAGATGCTATTGTAATAACCGGGGTTTCTTCTGCTACCTCTAAAAGAAAGACCCCAGTTTCAGTAAATGTTTTAAAGCCTAAGGAGCTTAATAGAATCACATCTACCAACTTGATTGACGCGGTAGCTAAAACCCCTGGGGTTGCTCAAATATCAACTGGTGCGGCTATTTCCAAACCTGTAATTCGCGGGTTAGGATCTAATCGCGTGGTAGTTGTTAATGATGGTATTCGACAAGAAGGTCAGCAATGGGGTGATGAACACGGTATAGAGGTAGATGAGTATAATATTAAAAGAGTTGAAATATTAAAAGGCCCTGCTTCGCTTATTTATGGAAGTGATGCCATCGCTGGGGTTATCAACTTTATTTCCTTTGAACCTGCACAGGAAGGGGAAACTAAAGGGAATGTCTTTGGAACCTATCAAACCAATAATAACCTTCGAGGTTTTCACGCAAATATTGACGGGAATAAAAATGGAATCATTTGGGGTGTAAATGGCACCTATAAAGCAGCTGAAGATTATAAAAATAAATATGATGGCCACGTTTTTAATTCCAGATTTAATGAGAAGGACTTTGGAGGTTATATAGGGCTTAGGAAAAGTTGGGGGTCCAGCCGGGTTTATATTTCAAATTTTGACCAAGAGGTAGGATTGATTAAAGGAAACCGTGATAGTATTTCTGGAAGATTTATTAAAACCATAAATAACAATGGTAATGAAGAAGATGTTTTAGTTGAACCTGATGATTTCCATTCGACAAATCCATTTTTACCCTACCAGCAAATAAAACATTTTAAGATTGCATCAGAAAATAATATCTACCTGGGCAAAGATAGGATTACCGCCGCGTTTGCATTTCAAAGAAACCAACGGTTGGAATTTGGTAATGTTCTTGATCCCGATGAGGCCGAATTGTTTTTTGATTTGAAGACCATCAACTATAATGTTAGGTATCATTTTGATGAAAATAACGATTGGAAAACATCCATTGGAGTAAATGGAATGCGACAGACCAATCAAAACAAAGGGGAAGAAGCCCTGATCCCAGAATACAAATTATTTGATACCGGTGTTTTTTTATACTCCCAAAAAACATTTGAAGACCTTACCTTGAGTGGAGGGATACGCTATGACATTAGGAGTTTAAATACGGAAGAACTTCAAGACGACGAAGGATTAAAATTTGAAAAAATAAACAGGGATTTTTCAAATATTTCCGGAAGTATCGGAGCTAGTTATTCCGCTTCAGAAAGTGTCGTGTTAAAAGTAAACCTCGCCCGTGGTTTTCGAGCCCCCAGTATACCAGAATTGGCGAGTAATGGTGCTCACGAGGGTACGAACCGCTTCGAGTTTGGCAATCCAAACTTAAAATCGGAATCAAGTTTTCAGGTAGATGCAGGCGTCGAAGTATCAACTTCTCATTTGGCTTTCTCCGCAACGGTTTTTCACAACTCACTTGATAATTTTATTTACTACAGAAAAATCAATAATACTGTAGGAAATGATTCTATAATAACAGACGGGCAAGAGCGATTTTTTGCCTTCGAGTTTGCTCAAAACAAAGCGAGACTCTACGGTGGGGAAGTAAGTGTTGATATACACCCACACCCGTTAGATTGGCTGCATATTGAGAGTACTTTTTCTTATGTAAGGGGAACACTAAATGAAGCACAAGATGGAAGCAAAAACCTACCCTTTATTCCTGCTGCCCGTCTCATAAATACCTTGAAGGCAGAATTTGAGAATAAGCGAAGTAAGCTAAGAAACACCTATTTACAATTGGAACTGGACAATACTTTTGCCCAGAACAACGCATTTACCGGATTTAATACCGAAACCGACACCCCGGGATATTCTCTTTTGAATGCAGGTTTTGGAGGAGAGGTTACTAGAAAAGATAAAATTTTGTTCGGAATCTATTTTTCAGCAAATAATTTATTTGATGTGGCCTATCAAAGTCATTTGAGCCGTTTGAAATACACAGAAATCAACAATGCAACTGGAAGACAAGGAGTATATAATATGGGCAGAAATTTTAGTGTTAAAATTAACGTGCCTTTCAGCTTATAAAGCTGAATAACAGTAAATACAAATTATATAAGTAAATAATCTTTGCAAGTTTAGAATGAGAATTGACTCTTTATTTTCCAAATTAACAGAACCCTTTCAAGCACTGCAAAATAAGCTGTTTGCGAAAGTGTATCTAGCACAGACTATCAGTCTGTTGGGGGATGCTTTTACCTGGGTTGGCCTTGCCTTGCTAGCCTATCAATTTGGGGAAGGAAGGGCAGCGATAATTTTAGCCACGGCACTCACATTGAGGGTAACCGCCTTTATCATCTTTTCGCCTTTTGCAGGTGTACTTGCAGACCGGATAGACCGAAAAAAGATTCTGTACACGACCCACTTTATTAGGATGGGACTTGTCGCCTTGCTACCGTTCATTACCGCCGAATGGCAAATTTATGTTTTGGTATTCCTTATGAATGTTTTCAATGCTTTTTTTAGTCCAACATACCGTTCAATAATACCTCAAATTGTAGATAAAAAATTATATCGGCAAGCTATTGGCTTATCTGCTGCTACGTATCAATTGTTAGGGGTTTTAGGTCCAGGACTGGCGGGTATACTTGCAGTCTGGTTAGGTGCTCGCGAGATATTTTCGGTTGATGCTGCTACTTTTATTATAGCAGGAATTTTGCTCTTAACCCTTCCAAAAAACTTTTTAAACGCTCCAAAAGAAGAAAAGGTTCAACAGAAACACCCAACCACCTGGCAAGATGTCGTAAAAGGAGCCAAGCTCTTGTTTCAAAACAAGTACATACGTTTTGCCCTTTTTATAGAATTGGTATCGGCGATGGCGGGAGCTTTTATATTGGTAAATACCATAATTCTTGTAAAAAGTGGATTGAGCCTGACCGATAGGGAATATGGTTTGATTATGGCCGCTTTCGGAATAGGTGCAACGGTGGCCGCATTCGTTTCCGGAGCCATTGATAAATCCAAATCGAGGCAGGTTTCCCTGTTATTGGGAGCCTTAGTGTTAGGCTTGGCTATTAGTGCCGCAAATTACTTGAATTTCTCTTTGCTCTTTGTGTTCTGGATCTTTGCAGGGTTGGGACAAAGTTTGGCAGAAATACCTTCGGAAACGCTTATCGGAGAAAATATCGCTGACGAAGAACAGGGCAAAGTATATGGTTCCCATTTTGCATTTTCACATCTGTGGTGGGCAATCGCTTATCCAATAGCTGGATTTTTGGGAACCAATTTCCCCGAAAAGGAATTTCTTTATGGTGGCATTATAACATTATCGCTGTTATTGGTCGTGTTTCTGTTGCTAAGGCCAAAAGAGAAGCCCATTATTAAAATCAATTTAAATTAAGAACATAGAATAATAAATTTTTTAATCACTAATATCAAAATCAATAAATTATGAAAAGAGTATTTTTTATTACAACAGTCGCATTGGCCTTATTGGCCTCTTGCAGGGAAGAACCAAAAAACAACACAGCACCAACAACGCAGGAGGAAATTAAAAAAGATAACAATGCAGAAATGCTTAGGACGCAGGATAGCATCCAAATGGCCCGCGAAAAAACAATGGATAGTTTAGAGCAGGTGAAATCTCACGGGCACGCCCATTAATAACCAGAATCCCATTTTAGCGCAATGGAAGATGGGATTTAATCAAGTTTACTATGAAAATAAAAAAAATAATATCCTTTTTGATATTGACCATCGTTTGCGCACTTTGTAGTACTGCATTTGCGCACGGTGTTGATGAAAACACACAAACGTTTCTATTGGGAAATAGCGGCGTGGCCTTTGGTCCATTTCTTTATATAGGAGCTAAACATATGATTACCGGCTATGACCATCTGTTATTTTTGGTCGGTGTCATTTTCTTTCTATATAAACCGAAAGAAGTACTCTTATATGTCAGTTTCTTTACAATTGGTCACAGTACCACTTTATTATTAGGTGTTTTAGCCGACATCAATATTAATGCGTATTTAATCGATGCGATTATAGCATTATCCATTGTATATAAGGGGTTTGATAATTTAGGCGGATTTAAGCGGTTCTTCGGCAAACAGCCCAATACCAAGGCAGCCGTTTTGATATTCGGGTTATTCCACGGTTTTGGTCTTGCAAGCAAATTACAAGAATTCAATTTTGATAGAGAAGGATTGTTTACCAACCTAATAGGCTTCAATATTGGTGTAGAAATAGGACAATTTATTGCTTTAGCAGTAGTGTTGATTCTTATAACCGTATGGAGAAGACAACGTAGTTTTATGAAATTTTCAACAATTACAAATACAGCTTTGATGGCCGCTGGGTTTTTATTGCTCGGCTTTCAATTAACAGGCTACTTTACATCTTAAAAAAAACAACTATGTCAGAAATGAATCATCCAGTATTGGAAAAAAGTAAAATTATAAAAGCAACCGTCATTTCACTAATTGTCGGTGTGCTACTATTGGTTGTAGCAGTATTACCAGCAGAATACGGAATGGATCCCACAGGTGCGGGAAAATTATTGGGATTCAGTAAGCTTTACGTGCCAGAAGCAGCAGGTACAAATACCTTAGGAGCTATGGTTCCAAGTGCATCGAACCCAACAATTAAATTGGAAAAGGCAGGTTCAGGGCCCAATGTGGAAAGACCCGCTGAGGCCGATAACCCACCTCCAACCACTCAATTAAAATCCCGTGAAGATGAAACAAAAGTAATTGTCCCGGCGGGAAAAGGAATTGAATTTAAAATAAATATGCTCAAATACGGGAAAATGAAATACGAATGGACTACCGCTAATGGTGAGGTTCTTTATTTCGATTTTCACGGTGAGGTCAAACAAGAAAAAGAAGTAAAGGAAGTTTACTTCGAAAGTTACACCATTGCCAATTCCAACAATATGGTGGGTACTTTTTTAGCCCCTTATGAAGGAAGACACGGATGGTTTTTTAGAAATACCAGTAATGAAGATGTTATAGTGAATTTTAGGCTGAAAGGTCAGTATGCATTATAATTTTAAGTCCTGCAATGGAAGGTCATTTTCTACAACCTAATAGAAATAGCCTTCCATTTAGCAGGCACAAATTATTATCTGTAAGTTTTAAAAATCAACCTTTTGAAAAATCCTATTTCCGAGGTAAATGTTGTGTTTACAGCCAATCATCAATGCAACCTTTTTACAAATAATAAAATGTAAATAATAAAAAAGATGTCTCAAGACCGACTTTACCACCGGACTGACTCGGCTTTACCAACAGTGCGACCGGACAAGGACAGAGACGACTGGCTATAAAGAACCTTTCGCTTCGCATTTTGTGAAAATTTCTGTCAGCGCACACTCGGCACATCCAGCTTTTTTCATCCCTTAAAGCCAACACAAAAAAAGGGGAAGAACCAAATCTTGCCAACGGTTCTACAGAATTAATTCTTTAATTTGGAATTATGAAACTGCTTATAATAGAAGATGAACCTGAAATGCTAAAAAGCCTTGAAGACTTTGCCATAGAGGAAGGGTTTACATGTGATACCGCAGGCAATTATTGGGAAGGTACTGAGCGTATTAATCTCTATGATTATGATTGTATTATCCTGGATATAAACCTGCCGGATGGTAGTGGGTTCGATCTACTTGAAGCTCTTCACAAAACAAATAAAACTGACGGGGTAATCATCCTTTCTGCCCGTGATTCCCTTGATGATAAAATAAAAGGCCTGGGATTGGGGGCGGATGATTACTTGACCAAGCCTTTCTACTTTTCCGAACTAAATGCCCGCATAAAAGCAATTATCAGAAGGAAACAATTTAAGACGAATAAATTGGTTCATTATTCGAACCTTATAATCGAACCGGATCAGTACATTGTTGGGGTCAACAAACTTGAAAGTGAGCTTTCTCTGACTAAAAAGGAATATGCCATACTCACCCACTTGATCAGTAATCACAAGCGGGTACTTACCAAAGTTTCATTGGCAGAATATATATGGGGCGATTATGTAGATGAGGCGCAGAGTTTTGATTTTTTATTCTCCCAAATTAAAAACCTGAAACGTAAATTAAAAAATGCCGGTGCTCAGGTGGAAATAAGTAATATTTATGGTGTTGGTTATCAAATTAAGTCTTTATGAAACTGCTTACCTACACCTCCCGCATTCAATTACTTTATTTCCTGATCCTGTTCGGGATTTTTTCAATATTATTTTACCTGGTACTAAATTGGAACGTACTTCAAAATGTGGATGAAGTGCTGTATAACCGCAAAGATAACCTGCTGGCTTATCTTGAAGTAAATCCTGAAGCTCCATTCAAAGGAGACAACCCGCTGGACGATTTTACCTTTTATACTGTTGAAGAAACTGTATTTCAGGAAAGTTACGAAAGCTACACCGACACCCTCATTTATGAGCCTGTTGATGATGAGTTTGATGAATACCGCAAGCTGACCACTTTTGCGAAATTACAGGGCAAACATTACCGGCTGGAAATTATAAAGCCTCACCTGGAGGCGGCAGAAATGATCGGTACAATTGCCATTACACTCGGAAGCTTATTTCTGGGGTTAGCATTGTCTTTTTATTTATCCCAACGTTTTATCTCCCGAAAAATATGGAAGCCGTTTTTTGAAATACTCGAAAAACTTCGGCTTTTTAGATTTGATAAACAGGAATTGCAGGAATTGCCATCTACCTATATAGATGAGTTCCGGATGCTGAATGAAGCCGTGAATGAGCTGACCCGGAAAAACAAAGAAGTATTTGAAAACCAAAAACAGTTTATTGGGGACGCTTCCCATGAGTTGCAAACACCCTTATCCATAATTCAGTCAAAACTGGAAGCACTTGTGGGCAAAACAATGTTGACGGAAGAACAAGCAGCCATTGTAGAAAGTATCATTGGCTCTACACAACGGCTAAAAAAACTGAACAAAACGCTCCTGCTGCTGTCCAAAATAGAAAATAGTCAGTTCCTGATGACGGACGAGGTTAACGTCAATGAAATAATCGACAGATCGCTGGAATATTATGACGAACAGCAGGAAATCTTGAATATTAAAGTGGAAATTGATATAAGCAATAGTGCTACTGCTCAAGGAAACGAGCTGCTTACCGAAATTCTCATCCAGAATTTGCTCAAAAATGCCTTTTTACATAATGTGAAAGATGGAAAAGTAAGCATAAAATTAGACAAGAACCAATTGGTTATTATTAATACCGGCAGTCAAAAAGGAATAAGTCAAGAAAAATTGTTCCAAAGATTCTGTAAATCTTCCAATAATCCAGAGTCGTGGGGCCTAGGGCTGTCCATTGCCTATAAAATTGCCGATAAAAGCAATTGGAAGTTAAAATACAATTATAAAGGTGATCAACACATATTCACTATATATTTTTGATTCTCCAAAATTTCTACAGATTTGCTGTTTACATTTGAATTAAATAAATGTTTAATCTTAAAATTTTATTATTATGGACACAAGTAAAAACCTATTTCGCATTTTGCTGCTCTCATTACTTTTTATAGGAGGCAGTATAGCCACAGCAACAGCTCAATCCGATATCAAGGAGCTAAGTGAAAAATCCATTGAGTTCTCTGAACTACCCAAAGCCGTACAGGATGCTTTTAAGAACTCGGAATACGCCGAATGGGAAATAGAGGAGGTGGAAAAGGTCGAGACCGATAAGGGCACTATGTATGAGCTTGAGGTTGAGAACGAAGATGAAACCTATTATGAACTCTATTTTAGTCTGGAAGGAAAATTAGTGCTCAAAAAAGAGAAAAGCCACAAAGATGGTGAAGATGATCATCGATAATGTTTCCCAAAGGATTTTGAACCTTTTATAGGAGCTGGGAAGTGCCGAGAAAAAAGAATGATTTTCGACTCGTGCATATCTCAGCTCTATTATAATCCATACCATCGGTATGGATTATTGGTAATCTCCTATTCACAGTCCTTACACTTCTGCAATGTGAAAATTATCAAAAACTTACGCAAACGGGGTTATTCCTATTTTAGTAATAGATGGATGGGAGCATGCTTACGATTTAAAGTACAAAAACAAAAGAGGGGATTTTGTCGATACAGTATTAGACATTATTAATTGGGATAATATAGCAGAACAATATAACGGTGCCATTATACTTCTATTGGAAAATTTAACTTTCAAAAAAGCCCTGAAAGTATGGGTAAAAGTAGCCTCCACAGTTTCGGAGGACCCGCCGGACAAATTGCAGTAGTGTATAAATACTGATAGAAGAAAAAAGTGGATCAGTGAAAACCACTTTTTACATGTACTGAACTATTGTATGTTGTTGCCAGGCCCGGAAGCGCAACAAGTGGACACCTATCTAACGTGGCTTTTGCACAAGACCAAAGGAGAGTCGGTTGCCGGAATTCTCTTTATTTCACCGGGATTTCATTAGCCTGAAATGCGCTTATTCTTACATGTTGCCTTATACCGTGACTGGTGTAAAAGTCGGTATGCAACATGTAAAATGGACAGAATAATGGCAAAAACGGTGGGTATTTAGCTGGTTTTCGCCCATTTTTGAACACAAATCATTTTTCGGATGCTGAAAAAACGTTCCAGAACAGGTAGAAATCAACCGATTTTTGGGCGATTTTGGATAAAAATAAGAGTTTTTTTGGACGCTTATAAAAAGTTTTTTCGACACGCGAAATAAGCCGCAAAATATTACAGATTTTCCCGTGCCGTTTTGTACCTGCGGGATTTTGGGCTAAATTCGGCAACTGTTCATAGCCCGAGACGTTGGAGGTTATATAAAAAAGCAAAAATTGAAATTATAACAAAAAGCAGAATTATGAAAAAATTATGGATTTATTTAGTAGCAATATCAGTAATTTCTTTTGGTTGCGAGCAATCTGCAAAGAAAGAAGGCTTAAAAGAATCGACTGAAAAACCTTCGAAAATTAATAAAGAATTAAAGGCGATTGATATTGAAACACTAAAATCGGTTCTTGGGATGGAAGGAAAAGAGCAAGATGGACAATTTAAGATTACAGTTCCTCAAAATGACTTGAATGTTATGGTCGATGGAATTAAAATTATTCCTCCTATGGGATTGGGCAGTTGGGTTGCATTCGCTCCAACCTCAGATCAACCTATGATTATGGGAGATATTGTTGTTACAGAAAAAGACCTAAAACCAGTACAACAAGAAGTAATAAATCAAGGATTAACAATCACAGGAATCCACAACCATTTTGCACGTATGGAACCCGATATATGGTATATGCATATAGGTGGTATGGGAGATGAAAAAAAATTAGCTGGAAGTGTCAAAGCGGTTTTTGATAAAATAACTGAAATTAGAAGTGCCGATCCATCAAGTGCAGCTGTTTCAACAGTACAAAATACTCTGGACACAAGGATGATAGATAGCATTTTGGGATATAGCGGCACTATGAATAACGGAGTGTATAAAACTACTATTGGACGACCTGATGTGAATTTAAAAGAACACGGTGCACCAGTTAGTACATTCATGGGCTTTAATATCTGGGCAAGCTGGCAAGGCACTAATGAAAAAGCTGCTGTGGCAGGTGATTTTGCTATGCTTGAAAATGAAGTGGAACCGGTAACTGATGTATTAATTGAAAATGGAATTGAAGTAGTTGCTCTCCATAACCATATGGTTCACGAAAATCCAAGAATTTTCTTTCTGCATTATTGGGGTGTGGGACCGGCAGAAAAATTGGCTAGAGGATTGAGAGAAGCATTAGACAAAACAGGCGTGGAAAATTAAAAATTTAAAAAAAATTTGAAAAATTCAAAGTTTCTGCATTAAATGAATTTTTGTGGTTGCGGACATGTAATCGCCCTGATATCCGCTATACGTGTGCCGAGAGTAACGAACGGCTGAAAATCGTTATGCAACTGTTTATAAGATGGTAAAACCGCCTGTGCTGAGCGCAGCCGAAGTGACCCACCGGTGCTGTCCTACAGGTGAGAGCATTAAACCACCATAAGGTGCTTTGGTAAAGAGCCAAGGTATCGAGCCTTATGGAAAAGGCCGTGCCAAGAGCGTGGTCAGGTATGGATAAAGGAGATGAATGAAAATGAACCTTTGATGAAGTGTCCAGAAAGTGCTACATTCTGTCAAAAGTGTTTGAAGTATGAAATAAAATTACAAGTCCTGCTGTTATCTGTTTACTGCCCGACGGCAGGCGTCATTTAGGAGGCATGACCAGTATTCGGGCTTATTTATGGAACTTGGGAACCTGTATATATCATTGATTCCTTCCCTGTCAAGGCCTGTCACAATATAAGGATAGAGACCACAATCAGCCAGATCAGCGCATTGATGCCAAGGCACATAAACGCTGTGACTGCTAATGGGTTTATCCTTAAATTGATCCTGTTCGTCATGGCAGTTCGATAAATGTATCCGATAATTGGAAACTTGAATTAATTAGGGTTTCCTCATTAAGTCCAACCGTACTCACAAAGTAGCCCTGGTCCCAAAATGGCTTAATTTCCTATATTTACTCATGACAAAAAATTAGGCATAGCCGTCAGAACATAACCACCTGCAAAGCAGGTGGATTTTCAAGGTGAACTAAACTAAAGTTACCACTGATTATCAGCGCATAGTATTCTTAATAAAAGATTAAAAAAAAAGTTAATATCAACTAAAACTCTCAAATTTTTGTAAATCTAACTTTTGAGCAACAAGCCTTTGTTGCCACTTTCTTCTATACTAACATTAATCTTTTTGAGGGCTTGGATGAAAACATCATCCCTTTTAAAGATTATACGCCGCCCTATCTCATACGGGGATGTGCAAGAATTAAACGAGACCTATTTAATTTGATTTTAAACAGTTCCCGGTGATTATCGGGGAAATTAGCCCTGTGGTTTCTACCATTTTGGGCTCATTTTGTTGTGTTTAATTTTCTGATACAATCAGGATTTTATTCGATGTATAACTGTTTAATTATCAATACCTATGTTAAATAAGGGTACATTTACGGTGGATGCAGCTGCTTAGTTAGGCGGTAAAAAATCGATGATGAACCAAAAAAATGCTCAGGATGAAAACACGATACCCGAAATGAAGATGGAACTATCTCAAGAAACGCAAAAGGCGATTGAGAAAAGCTTAAAACCCTATCTGGATATGAAAGATGCATTTGTGGAAGGGAATATTGCCGGTGTTTCTGCTTCCGCCAAAACTACATTAGAACAACTACAATCGGTCGCAGAAAGTGATTTGGGTAAAATGGAACAATCCCACATCTCAAAAATCAAGCGAATGCTAATTGCTATCAATGAAGCGGACAACATCAAAAATCAAAGAAATCATTTTGTTGTATTGAATCAAAATATGGTGCCCCTTGTAATGAATATTAAGAATATCGATCTTCAAATATTGATTCAGAAATGTCCGATGGCCAATAATAACAAAGGCGCATTTTGGCTAAGTGCCAATAAAGAAATACGCAATCCATATTAATGGAGAGCAGATGATGACTTGTGGGAGTACAATTGAATTTTTGCAGTAAATTTTCATTTCAAAATCTAGAGTAGATTAAATCCAATAAAAAATTATGATTCACATTATTACCACAGGAGGAACTATTGAAGGTTTGGATTATGAAAACCCAGAAAATAAGTTAGAGCAAAGTAAGATGACTATTCGGGAATTTCTTAATTCCGCCAATGTTTCCTTTCCCTACATTATCGAAAAAGCATTTGCTAAGGATAGCCGATCAATTACCAATGAAGACAGGATTTTTTTGCTAAAAAAAATAAAAGCTTCCGATGCAGAAAAATTCTTAATAACCCACGGGACTTTTACGATGGAAGATACCGCAGTTTACCTTGGAAATAAGGGACTTAAAAAAACTGTTGTTCTCGTAGGCTCCTTTATACTGGGAAACTCTAAAAATACGGATGCGCCATTCAATTTAGGCTATGCAATATGTGCCTTACAATTTTTAAAACCTGGTGTTTATGTAGCTATGAATGGCAGGATTTTTCATTGGAGCAATGTTACCAAAAATCTTGAATTCAACAGGTTTGCGCCTAAAAATGAATAAAAATGTTCGGCACCTCAATTCATTGGACCACCTTTTTCTACTTGCTGATAGATACTTTTATTGTAGTTATTGCTGCCATTGAAAACTTTAAACTTAAGCGCCTTAGTTTCCAGAGATATATAATTCTCGGACTTCTGTACATCGCTTACAATACCACCGGGGGATTTTTGCCTATCGAAAATTTAACCGATCCACTTATTCTCCAGTATATTATTACTTACGGGGTTGCCATTGCATTGTGCCTGTATATGATTTATTATCTATTTAAAGATTATGATATTATTTTTTTGAAATTCCGTGCGTCTTTTAAAAATATAGCCATTTTGGTAATTAGCAGTTTTATCCTGTTATTTCTAATCCCTTATGTTTTAACAAATTCCTTGGATTCTGCCAGAATCGTGTTTACTATTCCCACCTCAATCATGGCATTTATTTTTCTCGGTCTGTTTTATAGAAAGATTTCGAATTTGAAAAGCTCTAATAACTTTATTTCAAAACGAAAGAGATTAGCGTTAATAAGTATTAGCTGTATTGTACTCTTACCTATTTTAACCGTAATTGGTGATTACCAATGGCTGACATTTTCGGTGATGAATCTGGCGTTTTATGCAATAACAACCATTGAGATCAATAGATATCTCTATTTCCTAAAAAATAAGGATATTGTATATGAAGTTTTTACATTTAATAAAGAGCAAAAAGATGCTCCAATTAATATAAAAATTATCTATCAGGATTTAACCAGAAGGGAAGTCGAGATTGCAGTATCGATTCTAAACAATCTTTCCTATAAAAAAATTGCCAAAGATCTTTATATCGCCGAGAGCACCGTATCTAAACATGCCTCCAACATCTTTAAGAAAACGGGAGTAAATAGCAGAAAAGAATTTTTATCGCGCTTCCACAAAAACTCATAACCTACAACAACCGGATTCGTTCTGAACCTGATAACAAAGCAGCTGTAAAAACCTCAATTAAAGTATACTCTTTTTATTTTCCGTATATAAATACGGATTTTTCGTAGCTAAATACGCAATATGTTTCAGGGATTCTGTATTGGTGAAATTACATTAGAGTAAAACTACCGCTTTTGCTTTTCTAAGCTGTACATGCCTGAAAAGTACTTATTCAAAAATAACCTGTAAAATGATTGGTAATGGATTTACAGTTACAAGCAGAAATACTACTCGATAAACTGAACGAAATTAAGCTTAAAAACAATGATATTTTGAATAGGGCTTTTCGTTCTATTGAAGTATGCCGTAACGTCCTTAGTTCGTTCAAAAAGGAAATCATTGCGAATAATTTTGATTCCCTTGAACAAGAGATAGAATTTTTTAAGAACATAAAACAAATCCCGCTGGTACAGCTTATTTATTTCTCAGAAATCCATTCTTTAGAAATCCAATTTCCAAAAGCTGACAAAAAAGCCCAACTTAAATTCATAAAAAAGAAAATCGGCAAGCTTAACCGTTTCTTTTTGTATAATATTGATTTCGGGCAGTATGTCAATTCCAAAGCTACCCATTTTGATAAAGAATATTACACCCGTGATTATTTGGACACCTATCATATAACCACTTCAAAATTCTACTTTCAAGATCCCG
>Ga0207888_100266_pt1 | contig 25357 bp, 18 predicted proteins | sample LinPmetageLP43_FD_184055 | JGI IMG/M metagenome (GOLD analysis project Ga0207888, IMG submission 184055) | Marine viral communities from the Pacific Ocean - LP-43 (SPAdes) | ecosystem: Environmental > Aquatic > Marine > Oceanic | place: Pacific Ocean | collected 2010-08-27 | reverse complement strand
AGAAAGCAGCTTTTGTTGAAAAATTGCAAGCTGATGGAAAGATAGTCGCAATGGTGGGCGATGGTATCAACGATTCGCACGCTTTGGCACAGGCCAATGTAAGTATAGCAATGGGTAAAGGGTCTGATATAGCAATGGACGTCGCGAAAATGACATTGATAACGTCAGATTTGCAATCTATTCCCAAAGCTTTGGAACTATCGAAAAGAACCGTGTTGGGCATACGTCAGAATCTATTTTGGGCATTCATTTATAATCTTATTGGTATTCCAATTGCAGCAGGCGTTTTGTATCCCGTAAATGGATTTTTATTGGACCCAATGATTGCGGGAATGGCAATGGCTTTCAGTAGCGTATCTGTAGTTCTAAATAGTTTAAGGCTTAAAGGAGTAAAACTTTAATATTAATTATAAATTCAAATACAATGAAAACTTTAAAATTTAAAACAAATATCAATTGTGGTGGTTGTGTATCAAAAGTGACCCCTTTTTTAAACAAGCAAGAAGGTGTCGAAAGTTGGGAAGTGGATACCGCTAATCCTGATAAAATTTTAACCATAGAAAGCGATGGTGCTTCAGAAGAAGATGTAAAGGCTACCTTGCAAAAGGTAGGCTTTAAAGCGGAACCTGTAGATTAATACCTCGCTATAATATGGTTTATATTTTAATTTTGGTTGTGATTCTTCTGTTTGCTATTCATTTTTATCGAAAAGAGAAACGGCATAGCGTAAAGCCATTTCCAGAGCATTGGCACAAATTATTAATGGAGAATGTTCTTTATTATAAAAATCTTTCAAAAGGCAGGCAACTTGTTTTTCAACAAAAAATGATGCAGTTTTTAAGTGAGGTTTATATAGATGGCGTGCAGTTTGAATTGGAAGAATTAGACAAAATTTTAATTGCAGCAAGTGCGGTAATTCCTGTTTTCGGCTTTAAAGAATGGCATTACACTAATTTAAGTGGAATCCTCTTATACCCAGATAATTTTAATGAAGATATGCAATTTAGCAGTAAGGATAACTCGCGCAATATTGGTGGGATAGTCGGGAACGGACGTTTTGAGAAACAAATGATTTTATCTAAAAAAGCATTGTATCACGGTTTTAGAAACACAACAGATAAAAGCAATACAGGCATACACGAATTTGTACACCTTATTGATAAGCTGGATGATAGAACAGATGGCGTTCCAGAGCGATTATTAGAACATCAATATGCAATACCTTGGCTGAATTTAATTCATAAGGAAATAGAAGCCATAAACGACAACCATTCTGATATCAGAAAATATGGTGGTACAAACCAAGCAGAATTCTTTGCAGTAGCTTCAGAATATTTCTTCGAGCGCCCAGATTTGCTCAAAAAGAAACATCCAGAACTTTATAAAATGTTAGTTAAATGCTTCAATCAAAAATTAGCAAATCCAATTAAAAATTAGTTTCTATTTAGGAGAGATTAAATCTGTAATTGAAAATCGTAAAGAGCGGATATTTTGAATATGCTAAACTACTTATAGCAATAAAATATCCGCTCTTCAATTATTTATTTCCTCAAAAGTTTATAACACTATCCAATGCATCATCTGCCTCTTTATGGATGAAATTGGCTTGATAGTTCAAGGTGGTTTTCAAATCACTATGGCGATATAATTTCTGTAGCATCAACGGATGAATGGCATCCCCAGCAATATTTCCAAAACTATGCCGTGCTATGTGCATCGTTATTTTCTTATTTATTTTAGCCTTTTTAGAGATTGATTTTAGATTGTCATTAAACCTCTTTGTAGCAGTTTTTCTCTTGTTATATAAATCTTTCGCATTTTCAGGGTCTGCCTTTTTCAATTCAGGGAAAACAAAATCATCATCACTTCTTTTATCATCTTTATATTGGTCTAAAATCTTTAGTACTTTTTCAGGAATTTTTAATGATAGAAGTTTTGCGTTTTTATGCATTCTATAATGCAGCCTGTTATCATAAATATCTGACCATTTGGTTCGTAGAACATCAGAAACCCTCATACCAGCAAAATTGAAACTAAAAAGCCAAACATTTCTAGTATGTATTTCAGAAGGTTTGAGATTTATCAAATTTTCAATTTGTTGAATCTCTAAAATATTTAGTCCGACTTTGGTAGTTTCAGGAAATTTGATTTTTATTTTATCGCCACCGAAGGGATATAATTCTCTGCTTACAATTTTGTATTTAATTGCTCTGTTAAATAATAGCCTTACAAATACCAAAATGTTCATTATTGAGGTTTCAGACAGGGAGTACTTAACTTTTAAAGTTAACATCAGTTTTTTAAGAAAACGTTCATCAATTTCTTGAAAAGACAATTGTTTCGAATTGTGATATTTTATAATAAAGCTCAACCACGCTTTATCAGTAGATAAACGATTTAGCTTTTCTGTACTTTCTAAATCGTCAAGATGTTCTTGTGCTAATTCAAAGAATGAAGCATTGATACCGGAGGAATATATTTCCTTCTTAATTTGATTGGCAGAAGCATCTTTTTGTTCGGATTGAAGCGTAATAAGAGCATTGTTTAATTCAGAAAGTTTCAAGGATAACAAATTGTTCAAGGTTTTGAAATTTATGTGTGATTTCTTAACCCGAATATTCTTTTCATCCCAATCTTCCAATTCAATGTAGTGACCTATATATTGGTATGTTGAGCGACGATTTTTTGTAATACGTATGGCAAGAGGATACAAGCCTTCTTTATTAGGCTTTTTGCGAAGAACTATTTTAGCGTTTGATGACATAATTGACCTAGTTTTGCGTACGAAAGCCAAATCAGGTACAACATAGGTACAACATTCAATTTTGAATGTTTAGTTTACCAAGAAGTTTCCCTAAAGATACAAATTTATTAGTTTCTCTGGGTACAACATAGGTACAACAAATGTTGAAATCAATTGATATTAGATGATATCAAAGAAAATGACATATTATATAATCAATTGAAAATGAGTGGCTTTGGTGCTGTTTGGGCAAATGTACGCTAGACTTAGGATCTAGTGCCGCAAGGTGTGAGAGTTCGAGTCTCTCCGCCTGTACAACAAGAAACCTCTGATGAAAATCAGAGGTTTTTTTGTTTTAAACTTTTTTTCATCTTTTTATTCATTTGAATTAAGACCACTCTTTATTTTAGATTGTTATGAATAAGATATCTACAGAGACCCGGTTAATTATAAATTTTTTGTCCTCGGAAGAGCTAAGATTTCATTAGGATTGGATCTATATTCAGATCGATAAAACTTGTAAGAAAATAATAACTTAAATCTCCTGCATTTGAAATTGTGTGCGAAAGCTGTGCTAAGCGTTCTTTATGGTCAAAATCACACGGAATATTTAAATAGGTTGTCATTGTTTAAGTTTTGATTTTTAGAAAGTTACCGGCAGTTCCGGACTAGACTGACTGTATAGTACAAGACCCATTTGGCCTAGTGTTTTACAACGGATTATGAGCATGAAAATATTACAACTATGGCAGTGAAAATCTCCGAATACGCGAACTGTGCGGGATGAAGCAGGAAGCTCTGGCTCACGAATTGGGTAACAGTGAGCAGAGCGTTTTGCATATTGAACAAAGTGAAACCCTGAACGATGCGAAGTTGGAAGAAGTGGCAAAAGTACTTGACGTAACGAAGGAGGCTATTGTTAATTTTTCTGATGAAGCTGTATTTAATTATTTCAATAGTTTTAGTGATAATAGTGTTAATCAAGGTCTTATAGGAGCATAACATACCTATAACTTGAATCCATTAGGTAAAGCTGTAGAGCTTTACGAGCGTTTGGTTCAGGCGGAGAAAGATAAAGTGGTATATTTAAAAGAATGACTTAAAAAGAATCAGTTTTTTTAGTCACGAGTTTGAAAGACATTTGCCACAAAAGAGAGCATTCATCATCCTGTTAAGGAAATCTTAAATTTACTCTTTTGAAATACCGTTTTCATACACTCTTCATACACTATCCTAGGGGATGCCTAGGCTTTGCCTGGGAGTTGCCCTGCCTGAGCCCCAGTTTTGCCGTCTTTTGCTCTATTGTGAAGGTCTTAATCCGGGTATAGTTCTACCCTTTAAAATCTAAATACTGAAGTAGCTGTATTTTTAATGGATTACTATATTCTGTAGGCTGCTTCTAAGATTTTCAAAGCGAAACTTTAAAGTGTTGATATAACGAGTTGCCAGTAATTTGGGAACAGTCAGAACCAAAACAAACACCAATGAAAAAAATAATCCAATTCCTCTTTTTGATTTTATTAGCTTCTTTTAATAATGAACCAAAATATAATTACATACTAATTAATGAAAATCCTGATACAGTAGTCAATAAAAAAAATATTTAAATCAGATTGAAAAGAAGAAATAAGGGGGTCAGATTTGCAGAATATTTTGTTACAACTAAAAGAAGATAGAAACGAATATGATAAAGTTTGAAATAACATAAAAAGCAGTATCACACAGAAGAGCCATTGCTACAAAAACGCGAAAATGGCATGCAAAAGACGAGTTCTATCTCTAGAGGACCTTTAATAGCCTGCAATACGCTAAGAGAGCTACAACAATGCAGTAATCTACATAATATATTGCGATTATACTTATCTTTTAGACTATAGAACACCCAATATGGTATATAAATTTACAGTGTAAAAAAATAACCTGTCATTTTAGAAAAAACAGATCTTCCTTATTTTAAATTTTCATTTTCAAAAGGAAGTCCGGATACTTTGCGCTTTCATTTTATACAACGAAAAACCTCTGACTCACATCAGAGGTTTTGTGTTTGTGATCCTTTTTTACTTTCGATATTCAGATTGACGTTCTACCATCCAGCCCGGGTAAAAATGTGGTTTGCTGCTAACAGCATCTATCTTATCAAGATCTTCTTTACTTAAATCAATCTCCGTCGATTTTATATTCGAATGCAATTGTTTGAGCGTTTTTGCTCCTATAATGGTGCTGGTCACTCCTTTTTGGTGACGCACCCACGCCAGCGCGATTTCTGCTACAGAAACATTATGTTTTTTAGCTAAATCCTGCATCACATCGACCAGGTCAAAAGCCTTGCCCTTGTCTATGGGCGGAAAGTCAAAATCTGCCCGGCGCGATCCTTTTTCACTACTTCCTTCTCGGGAATACTTTCCGGTAAGGAAACCACCCGCAAGCGGACTCCACGGGAAAATGCTCAGGTTATGATCTGCTGCCATAGGCACCAATTCGGTTTCTATATCGCGGGTGACCGCAGAATAAAAATATTGCAGACCTATAAACTTTTGCCAGTTGTTGTGCTTTGCGATGGCCTGTGCTTTTGCAACCATCCAGGCCGGCCAGTTGCAAATCGCAATGTAACGTACTTTACCGGTTGCAACAATGTCATTTAAGCTGCGTAAAATTTCTTCTACCGGAACTTTAGGGTCTACCCCGTGGACGTATAAAATATCAATATGATCTACTTGCAAACGCTTTAAACTGGCATCTACCGAATTGAAGATATGATAGCGTGAAAGACCTACATCATTTGGTTTTTCACTCATGGGTCCCAACACTTTAGTCGCAATGACGACATCGTCTCTTTTGGTTCCTAAATCTTTGAGTCCCTGACCCAAAAGTTGTTCAGACTGCCCGAAAGAATACACGTTTGCGGTATCTATAAAATTGATTCCGCTATCCAGCACGGCTTTCAACATTTCATTAACTCCTTTCTGATCTACAGATGCGATCTTGCCCCACATTCCGGCATCTTCACCGCCAAAGGTCATGGTGCCAAAACACAACTCAGATACCATGAGTCCGGTATCGCCTACATAATTAAATTTCATGATGTTTGTTTTTTCTTAAAGTTAGGCAGCGTGGGTTTTTTCTGTTTTAAATTGAGGTTAAAATTTGGGTGTAAAAAAAACCGACGTTCTGCCGGCTTTTAAAAGTTAGTATTGTTTTTAAAATCAGTTTATGTCTAGCATCTGCTTCGGCACATTCCAACCTTCAATCTCTATTTGTGCGCTTGTAGTTTTTAGTTTATCATAACTCAGCGTGATTTTCTTTTTACCACCCGGTGTTACTGAAACATAATTGTCACTGAAAAATGTAGGCAACAACCGCTCACCGGTTTTAGTGTCAATCAATGATATTCTGTTAAAAAAGGCAACTGTATTTTCTTCAGGAACAGTAAGTATAAGTTCAATTTGCGTAGCAGAAGTCTTTTTTGCCTCAGCCGTGAGGCTTGTTTTTTTTAGGCTCTGCAAACCCGAATAGTTTCCGGTAGCATCGGGTAACCAGTAAAAATTATCACTCACTAATTCCTGATTAACATCGAGTAATTGTACCGATAAAAATATCCCGTTTTCTGTGCCTAATTCTTCAATATATCTTTCAACAGACATAATCTGGCGCACACTTGAAGGTTCGATATAATTAAAAACCTGAGTGATCAGTTTACTATTACCTTCCATATCATAAGCGGTAAGGCGTAACATCAGATCGTGTTGTTGTTCAAACGAGTTGTTGGCGATCATAATGTTGTGTTTTACAGGGTCGTACATTGCATGTATCGGTTCGCTGCCACTGCGTAAACCGTATAAACACGCATTAGGATCTAGATAATAATCATACATCTGCCCGCGTAATGCAGTCCAAGGATTTTGTGTTTTCCAGATGATCACACCGGTGTACCAGTCCCACATGTGTGAAGAAAAACCTTCTATCAAACCGCGGTATTGGTTGTAGTTTACTAATTGTGCTTTGGTCGCGAAATCTTCCATATCTGTAGGAGTGCCATAGGGTTCTAAAAAATTGGCGTAGTCAATATATTTATGGTAGCTCCATACCTTGTCTTCTACTTTTTCAGTGCCTTCTAATTCTTGCGGGATTACCTGATTTTCTTTCGGTAAAAAGCGTTTTAAAGAAACTGCATCACCGGTTCCTATCGAGCCAATTTCAGAATTAAAAGGCCAAGTACGCTCTTCCCAAAAGTTGTGTATGTTTTGTATTCCGTAAGGGCCGTCACCGTTTCCGCCTTTAAAATTATATGACATTTCGTCTGAATTAGAATAGTCTATAAACCAGCGGGTATTGTCGTATTTAGGCAGAATAGAATCTTTTAAAGCGCTTAGAATATCTGCCGGTGGAGTGATCTCGTTACCACCGCACCAGATGGCAAGAGATGCATAGTTGCGTAACATTTTAACGGCGTCTGTTGCAGATTGTATAAAGAGCTCATGATCATCAGGATATTGCCTGCGCGTCCACTGATCTTCTTTTTTCATCGGGTCTACCCAGCGCCCGTTGCAATCACCAGACATCCAGAAATCCTGAATAACGAGCAACCCGTATTTGTCGCAAGATTCATAAAACTCAGGTCGCTCGGGTAAGGCACCGCCCCAAATACGGATTAGATTCAGGTTCATATCTCTATGAAAACGAATCTCTGCATCGTAACGTGCTTGAGAGAATCGAAGCATAGCGTCAGAAATAATCCAGTTTCCGCCTTTTATAAATAATTTTTGACCGTTTACAGCTATTTGCTTGCTTCGGGTATGTTCGTTCCAACTGGTTTGTATTTCACGCACACCAATGCTCAATTTTTCACTATCGGAAACCGTTCCGTTTATAGAAAATTTCAGGTCAAGGTCATACAGGTTTTGTTCTCCATAGCCATTTGGCCACCATAATTTAGGATTCTCTAAAGTAAAATCAGGTAAGGAAATTTCTTTGATCTCATTTGCGGAAAGTGTAACCGGGCTGCTTATAGTTTTTCCGTCTAATTCATATTGAAGAGTTCCGCTAATGGGGGTTGCCTGTGTGTTTTGCAATTCTGCTGACACTTGAATAGTAGCGGGTTTTTGTTCTGTTCCGGGAGTACGTTTTCCAGGGACCAATGTCACTATATGTGGATTTTTTAAATTAACAGCCTGTGTTTTTTCAATAAAAACTTTATCCCAAATACCAGTATTGCGATCGCGTACAGGCTGTATCCAATCCCAGCCTGCGGTATATTGTAAGGCTACACCCTTGGCGATAGTGCCGTCACCACCCTGACCGCCGTTAGGATTACCCACGGCGTCCGCCGGATGTACCAAAACAGCTAAACGGTTCTCCCCATTAGCAGCCAATAATTTTGTGATGTTGAACTGCTTCCGTAGGTACATTCCTTTAAAAAGCTCTTTGTTTACTTTTTCTCCGTTTATAAAAACATCAACGCTATAATTAATTCCTCTAAAATTCAGCCAAACCTGTTCTCCAGATTTAGCACTTTCTTTAAAGTCCTTAACAAACCAGTAGGTGTAATATTCCCGACCGGTATCATAGATATCTTTGATTTTCTCATTATTCATCCCATAAAAAGGATCGGGTATCTCTTCGTTATTTAAAAGTGTTGTTAGCACTGTTCCGGGTACGGTAGCCGGCATCCACTTTTTTAGTTTATAGGAAGTTTTAGAAAGTTGATAGCCGTTTGCTTTGGTTTCTTTTATAGGGTTACAAAACCAATCTGAATTCAATTCATACCGGTTTTGAGCTTGTGCAATGTGAATACTAAAAAGCAGAAAGACACAGGTTTTTACAACTAGAAATTTTAGACTCATGAGATGGTTGTTTTATAGCGTTCTATAAATATGATAAAGCATCTTAAAACATGAGAACTAATTCGACTAATAGCGCTTTCTGACTAATAAATGAAAGTGAATCGCTCGGTGTATTGCGATTTTTAAATTGAATGTTAAGTATGAGATATGCTAAGTAAATTACCCCAAGTGCTCCTTGAAAAACGCTATGGTACGTTCCCAGGCAAGTTCTGCGGCTTCTGCGTCGTAACGAGGAGTCGTGGTATTGTGAAACCCATGGTTTATGCCGGGATACATAAACATCCCATACTCTTTGTTGAATTCTTTTAGCTTGGCTTCATAAGCCGGCCAGCCGCTGTTAATGCGCTCGTCAAGACCGGCATATTGTAATAAAAGCGGAGCTTGAATCTGATCAATATCTTCAGTGGGTTGCCCACCATAAAAAGGTACTGAAGCCGAAAGGTCAGGAACTTTGACTGCCATCATATTGGAGATGGAACCGCCAAAGCAAAAACCAACCACACCTACTTTTCCGTTACACTCAGGATGGCTTTTAAGTAATTCGTATCCTGCAATAAAATCTTCCAGCATTTCTGCACCATCCCGTTTGCGTTGCATCGCACGACCTTCATCATCATTGCCGGGATAACCTCCTAACGGACTCAAAGCGTCTGGCGCAAGGGTAATAAAACCATCAAGTGCTGCTCTTCGTGCAGTGTCTTCTATGTATGGGTTGAGTCCGCGGTTTTCGTGAACCACCACAATACCTCCCAGTTTTCGGGTGGCGTCTTTGGGTTTTGAAAGTAAGGCTTTGATCTCACCGCCTCCTTTTGGAGAATCGTAGGTGATGAACTTAGAATCCAGATTGGGATCCTGAGGATCTACCAGCATCGTGTTTTTATAATCGGGCATCAGAAAACTCATTAAGGCTGGTACGGTCACACTTCCTGCGGCAAATAGAGACAGCTTTTCTACAAACTCCCGGCGCTCCAGCTTGTTGTGAGCATAAGCGTCATATAAATCAAAAACTTCCTGCTTGATATCTTCTTTTTTAAGCGTTCTCATAACTGAAGTTTTTTAAATTATTGTGTAATATACATCACAGCAGAGTCTTCTATATACTTCGAAGGGTTAAAAACCGCATCAAAATTGGCGTCAACCTGATCTATGCTGCTTTGTAATTCTTTAAGTTTGGTTCGGAATTCATCAGCAAAATTGTCATTTTTAGAAAACTGAGTAATCAACTCTTTGTATTTGGCAATATTACTTTTCATACGTAAGGTGAGCTGTCCAAAACGTTGACGTAACGATTGCGTTTTTACCATAAAACGTTCTACTTCGGTAAGCCAGTTTTTGTTATGCTGCGCCTCCCAGGCGGCAATTTTATCATTAATTGCTTTTCTAAACTTGTTTTTTATGAGCTCTCGCTCACTGTCTAAGGTGGCATTTTGATATTGCTTTACAGCACTCAGGGAAAGTCCGTAATAATTAGCTTGCTCTTCAAGTAGTCTGTTATATTCGTTTTCTAGCTTATTGAGTTCTTCGTTGATGCTTTTCCATTCATTATCTATAATGCTCTGTTGTTGACTAAATTGACTCGCTGTGTTTAGAACATTGAGCATTTGAGGCGTTTTATCTCGTAAGTCTCTGCCAGCCCCACCTACGATCTCTAATGCCGAAGTAATTCCGGTAGAAAAGGTTTGATATAACGAACCGTAAAGCGGTACGTTGCTTGCGGGCTCATTCAATAATGTGATGCTTTTATTGATGAGGTCCATCCAGTTGTCTTTACCTTTTTTGCGTTCGTACCAGTCTTGATATTCTTTAAACCAACTTTCGTAAGCCGGGTAATTCATAGGATTATTAATCGCAGCAATTTTGCTGAAGAACTCTTGAGATGAAAGAAGCAGGTTGCTGGGTTTGATATCGCGGTGAATACTCATCAACTCGGTAAAAGCAAGTTGACCGTTTAATTTAAGCTGAATTTTTCTGGAATTCTCAAGTAGTGTGATTCGGTTTTCTTGTTTAGAAATGATACTGTCTAAACTTCCCAGTCGCTGACTTGTGCGGTTGGGGTTGAGATCTGAGAACTCTCCCTGAAGTGATTTTAGTTTTACAGCATTATCCTCAAGTTGTTTGTTGAGGTTGAGTAAAAGAGAGTCCCGCTCCTTTATGATTTGTGCTGAAACCTGATCCTGAGCTTGTACACTAAGTGCTAGTAGCGAGCAGCATATAAACAAGTATATGCGTTGAATGTAATTCATACAATTATAGTTTTAACCAAAAATAGCAAAATAAGTTTTGGAAAACTGTTAACTCTTTAGGTCTACTCTATTTCTTAAAATGAGTCTTTTTAAATGTGCGTGTAATTAATCATTTTAATTATTGGATTGGTTTTTAAGAATTGCGTTTTTAGCATCTTCGAGATAGTTACGCCCTATGGTATATCGCTTGTTTGCAATCTCAACACTATTGCCTTCAACAGCATCAACCCGTTTTATGTTTGCAGTGTAAGAGCGGTGAATACGCACAAACTGAGAGCTTGGTAATTCATCTGTGAAACTACCTAAAGTCTGGTGCACAACATAGTTGACGGTCGTGGTGATGATTTTGATATAATCTTTGAGGCTTTCCACAAGAAGAATGTCATCCAGATATATTTTCTTCATTTTTTTCTTATCAACTTTTACAAATATGCTGTTATTTTCAACAATTGGTTTAGGAGCTTCCTGTATTTTAGCCAGGGCCTTGTTTGTTGCTTTTAAGAAACGAGGCAGTGGGATGGGCTTAACCAAATAATCTAATACTTCAAGGTCAAAACCTTGTACGGCATATTCCTCATGGGCAGTGGTGAGAATAACCATAGGTTTTTGATCAAGGCTTTTTAAAAAGCTCAATCCGTCTAAAACAGGCATGTTGATATCCAAAAAAAGTAAGTCTACTTCAGTAGTTCTGATGAATTCAAGACTGTCTATGGCATTATCAAAAGTTTGAATGATTTCGAGACCTTTTAGCTGTGCAATATGATTTTTAATCACATTGATGGCTAGGGGTTCATCGTCTATGATTACACATCTTAGGTTCATAATAATTTTAATTTTAAATGTACATTATATGCGCCGTCGGCTTCAAAAATCCTGAGGTCATATTCTTCGGGTTTATAGCCCAATTTAAGTCGTTTTTCAACATTCTCAAGACCTATCCCTCCGGCTTCATTTAGGTTGTTTTTTAAGTCCTTTTGAGGCAGGGTGTTACTCATTTTAAAATAGAGAAAATCTTCATCAATCTTAAGATGTATAGAGATGTTTACATCACCAATATTTTTACTTGCTCCGTGTTTAAACCCGTTTTCAATAAAATGAATCAGGAGCATGGGAGCGATTTTCTTTCCTTTCGTGTTTCCTTCTACATCAAAATTAAGATCCAGCTTTTTGTTATATCTGATGCGTTCCAGGTCCAGATAGTTCTTGATGAACTTAATTTCCTTATTGAGTGATTGTCGTTTTTCTTTAGTTTCATAAAGTAAATACCGCATCAGGTCAGAAAGCTTTAAGATCGTTTCCGGTGTGTTTTCAGACTTTTCTAAGCTTAGAGAATAAATGTTATTTAAGGTGTTAAAGAAAAAATGAGGAGAGATCTGAGAGCGTAAAAAGCGTAATTCAGTCTCCAGATTTGACTTAGCCAAATTTGCGGCAAGTTGTCGTTCTCTAAGCCAGTCTATCGTGATCTTAATGGCTGCTCCAAATGAGATTACATACAATTCCCCAAGCATCATAACGATCACATAATTGGTGTTTAAGCTAGTGGTTTCCTCGGGTCCTTCGGGCCACACATTATTGCTTATTAAAAAATAGGTGAGCTCATATTTTATGATCACCATAACAAAAATAGTAGCGATAAGGCTCAGTGAAAAAAGGATGTATTTCCGCTTATAAATAAAAGTGGGAATGAGCACATACACCGTAAAATAGGTGAGAGACATGTGTATGGGAAAACCCAGTAGGTTTGCTTTAAACGAGTAGAGGTAGTCGTTGTAATAACTGCCCCAACGTAAAAAGTTGAACAGGAAATAAACCAACCAGAAAATAGCGTGATGCGTCACGTTTACTTTGTAGCCGGTATTAGCATTAAGCAGAAAATTATTTTTAAATGAAGCACTTATAGGCATAGATCTAAAGATGGGTTTTGAGCCGTTTAGCTTTTCAGAACTGTTGTTTGTCTAATAAAAGACAAAGACCGCGATAATATATCACATATTTATTAAAAATCTTAACATATTATGCCGTTAGGGGCTAAAATAAGCGTACAAATGTTAACTAAAACAATTTTTTTACTGGGTTTAATTACACTTTTTTCGTGTAAAGAAAATCAGGAACCTTCTTCTAACGAAAAAGAAGACTTAAATCTTACAGCTTTTGTAGATCCTTTTATCGGTACCGGTGGTCACGGGCATACTTATCCTGGTGCAACAGTACCTTTTGGGATGGTACAGGTAAGTCCTGATAATGGGAGAAACGGGTGGGACTGGTGCTCAGGTTATCACTACTCGGATTCTATAGTGTCCGGTTTTAGCAATTTACATTTGAGCGGCACAGGTATTGGTGATCTTGCTGATATCTTATTTATGCCGGTAGCAGAAGAATTAGACCTTACCGGAACCTATGAAAATCCTCAGGATCGTCCCTACGCATCAACATATTCCCATAAGCGCGAGCGCGCAGAACCCGGTTATTATTCGGTTTATTTAGAAGATCCACAGATTAAAGTAGGACTTACCGCTACAAAGAGAACCGGTTATCAGCAATACAATTATGAGGGTGCAGGTGAAGCATCAGTAGTACTTGATCTGGGCTTTGCGATTAATTGGGATGCGCCTACAGAAACCGCTATCAAAATAGAAAATGAAACCACAATAAGCGGATACCGCCACAGTACCGGCTGGGCAAAAAATCAAAAAGTGTTTTTTGTTGCAGAGTTCTCTAAACCTATTGCTCGTCACAATTTGATTCAAGATAAAAAAGTTGTTGCTGCAGATAGCGTTGCCGGAAAAACTACCGCAGCGCAATTCTTTTTCAATATTGACGGAAGCCGCGATGTGATCGTGAAAGTTTCGGTTTCTTCGGTAAGTTTAGCAAATGCTAAAGAAAATTTTGCGGTTTCTGAAACTACAGATTTTGAAACTGCAAAAACGGATGCAAAGAAACTTTGGGAAGATCAATTAGAGCATGTTGTTGTAGAGACACCTACAGATTCTTTAAAAACCATTTTTTATTCGGCATTGTATCACACACAGATTGCTCCGGTAACGTTTAGTGATGTGAATGGAGAGTTTCGTCAGGAGAATGACAGTATTATAAAAGCAGATTTTACAGCATACTCCACACTTTCTCTTTGGGATACTTTCCGTGCCGAAAATCCGCTACTAACTCTTTTAGAGCCCGAAAAAGTAAGTGACATTGTAAATTCGATGTTGATGTATTACCAAGTACATAAGAGTTTACCGGTATGGACACTCTACGGAAATGAAACCAACACCATGACGGGTAATCACGCAATACCTGTGATTGCTGAAGCCTATTTTAAGGGAATAAAAGGTTTTGATGCGGAGCAAGCATTTGAAGCGATGAAAAACACGCAAATGCGTGATGAGCGCGGGCTTAAATTCTTAAAAGAGTACGGTTATATTCCTTATGATAAAATTGACGAAAGCGTCACTTTTAACCTGGAATACGCTTACAACGACTGGTGTGTGGCACAAATGGCTAAAGCACTGGGTCACGATAAAGATTATGAGTATTTCGCTGAGCGCTCCAGATCTTATGAAAAATTATACGATCCTGAGACCGGTTTTATGCGTGGTAAATCTTCTGCAGGAGCCTGGCATGAGCCTTTTGATCCTAAGTTTTCAAGACACCGCGAGAATACAGATTATACCGAAGGGAATGCGTGGCAACACAGTTGGTTTGTACTTCACGATACTGATAATTTTATAAAGCTTCACGGCGGTTCAGAACCATTTACAGCAATGCTTGAGCAATTGTTTACAGAGAGTTCTGAGATCACCGGGGATCATATTTCTAATGATATTTCTGGCTTAATTGGTCAATATGCTCATGGCAATGAGCCTAGTCATCATATCGCTTATTTATTTAACCGTGCAGGCAAGCCCTGGAGAACACAGTACTGGATAAATCAGATTTTAAAAACACAATACAACACAACGCCTAATGGCTTGAGTGGTAATGAAGATGCGGGACAGATGTCTGCCTGGTATGTATGGAGTTCTATGGGGCTTTACCCGTTTAATCCGGCAAGTGCGGCATATGAAATAGGGAGTCCGGTTTATGAGAAATCAACAATTAACCTTCCTTCCGGAAAAACCTTTACCATAGTTGCTGAGGGGGTTTCTCAAGAGAATTTTTACATACAATCAGCAACTCTTAACGGGAAAGATTTTAACCAAACCAGTATCACCCACAAGCAAATTATCGCCGGTGGTGAACTTAAATTAGTAATGGGAGCGAGGCCTAACAAAAGTTGGGGTGTAGTCACGCAGGCAGAATAATATGGATAGTATTGATGTTATAATTATTGCGCTTTATCTGCTGCTTACCATTGCGATTGGTGTATATGTGGCTAAAAAAGCTTCAAAGGGTTTAGATTCTTACTTTTTAGGTGGTAAAAGTATCAAGTGGTATTACTTGGGGCTGAGTAATGGTTCTGGGATGTTTGATGTGTCTGGGACTGCCTGGATGGTGGGGATTCTCTTTCTCTACGGCGTAAAGAGTTTTATGTTTATGTGGATGTGGCCCATTTTTAATCAGGTCTTTGTGATGATGTTTCTTGCCGTCTGGATCAGAAGATCTAATGTAATGACTGGTTCTGAGTGGATTTTATCTCGTTTTGGAGATGATAAAGCCGGGCGTGCTTCTCACCTGATTGTTGCCATTTTTGCAGTTGTTGCCTCGGTAGGATTTATAGCGTATTTCTTTGAAGGAGTAGGTAAATTTATGACGGTTATTCTTCCTTGGGATGTGAGCCTTGTCATCAATGATTTTATGTTGTTAAATTCTGAACAGGTATATGCGCTTATAATTATCGTATTAACTACGATTTATACCATTAAGGGTGGGATGTTCTCTGTGGTTTCTACCGAAGTCTTACAGTTTGGTATTATGGTGCTCGCGGGAATACTCGTTGCAGGCTATACCTTTTTTAAGTTTACCGATGCAGAGATCACGGCATTGATTCCTAATGAATGGACTAATATAGGTTTTGGTGCAGAACTTCCTGCCTTCTGGAAGGGTGACTTTGAAAGCTTTAATAAACTGATAGATACCCAAGGCTATAAGATGTTTGGCGCTTTTGTGGGGATGAGCCTTTTTAAAGGGTTTTTTGCAAGTATCGCCGGTCCTACACCTAGTTATGATATGCAACGTATTTTATCGACCAAAACGGCAAAAGATGCTGCTTATATGAGTGGTTTTACAAATTTGGTTTTGTTCATTCCAAGATATTTAATGATTGCGGCAATCGTGATTTTAGGGTTGGTCTATATCGCTCCAGAACTAGTAAAAGCAGGAGGAATTAGCAGTAACGACTTAGAGGTGATTCTTCCGCAGGTTATTAATAATCACGTACCCGTAGGAATAAAAGGACTTTTGTTAGCGGGGCTTCTTGCAGCCTTTATGTCTACCTTCTCGGCCTTTGTAAATGCAGGACCTGCATATATTGTTAACGATATTTATAAAAAATATTTCAAACCGGCAGCAACTGATAAGCACTATGTTAAAGCAAGCCACGTCGCTTCTTTTGCCGTGGTTATTTTAGGTGTGATAATGGGCTTTTTTGCAGATTCAATCAACTCGATTACCTTATGGATCACAAGTTCGCTTTACGGGGGTTATGTGGCTGCTAACTTTTTAAAATGGATCTGGTGGCGTTTTAACGGCTGGGGATATTTCTGGGGAATGTTGAGCGGGTTGATCATTGCCACGCTTCAGTTTTTGATAGATCAGGGCGCATCGAGTTATGCAGAAGGGAGTTTCTTGTACTGGTATTCACATATTCCGGCAATTTATTTATTTCCGGTGATCTTAATATTCTCACTTGTAGGTTCGTTTTTAGGAACTTGGTTAACTCCGCCTACAGCTTTAGCGACTTTGAAGAGTTTTTACACTTCGGTGCATCCGTGGGGGTGGTGGAAACCGGTGCGTGAGCAATTAACAGCAGAAGAGCAAGTAGGGAAGAACAAAGATTTTGGGCTGGATATGTTTAACTGTCTGGTGGGAATCGTCTGGCAATCTAGTATGATCTTACTGCCTATTTTCCTGATAGTTCGTGATTATGAAAAAACAGCAATTAGTTTATTGGCTTTTGGATTAACCAGCCTTATTCTAAAATTTACATGGCTTGATAGAGTCAAAAAACTAGAAAATTAAATAAAACAAATAGACGCCTTTTTAGGCTAAAAAATAGAATCCTTTTTTATGAGTACAACGCAAATTCCTTGGCAAGAGAGACCTGCAAACAGCACAGATGTGATGTGGCGTTATGATGCAAATCCTATTATAGATCGTTACGCGATCCCGAGTTCTAACAGTATTTTTAACTCTGCTGTAGTTCCTTTTGAAGATGGATTTGCCGGAGTCTTTAGATGCGATAACAAGGCGGTGCAGATGAATATCTTTGCCGGTTTTAGTAAAGACGGAATCAACTGGGATATCAATCACGATCCTATTGAGTTTGGAGCCGGAAATACAGAAATGCTCGAGTCTGATTACAAATACGATCCCCGGGTTTGTTTTATTGAAGACCGGTACTGGATTACCTGGTGTAATGGCTATCACGGGCCAACTATAGGAATTGGTTACACGTTTGATTTTAAAGAATTCTTTCAGTGTGAGAACGCCTTTCTTCCCTTTAACCGTAATGGTGTTTTGCTTCCGCAGAAAATAGACGGAAAATACGCCATGTTGAGCCGCCCAAGTGATAATGGGCATACACCTTTTGGAGATATTTACATCAGCTACAGTCCAGATATGAAATATTGGGGCGAGCACCGTTGTGTGATGAAGGTAGCTCCGTTTACAGAAAGTGCCTGGCAGTGTACAAAGATCGGCGCAGGGCCGGTACCTATTTTGACTGACGAAGGTTGGTTGTTATTTTATCACGGGGTGATCAATACCTGTAACGGTTTCAGATATTCAGTAGGAGCTGCAATTTTAGATAAAGACAGTCCGGACAACGTATTATACCGAAGTCAACCTTATTTATTGGGACCGGCAGCACCCTATGAGTTGGTGGGAGATGTACCTAATGTTTTGTTTCCTTGTGCGACCTTACATTCAGTAGAAGAAGATAAAGTTGCTTTATACTATGGGGCTGCAGATACGGTAACTTCGGTGGCTTTTGGTAAATTGAGCGAAATATTAGATTTCGTAAAAAATAATAGTTTATAAATGATGGAAAACAGGATTGCTCTTCTGCTTCTTTTGATAGGATTTTTTGGCTTTGCCCAGCAAACGCCACCACGTTCTTATGTAGCGCATCACATAGATATGCCGCTTCAGATAGATGGTAAGGCTAATGAGGAAGTTTGGAAAGAGGCACCTTTTTCAGAATCATTTATAGACATAGAAGGCGTCAAAATCCCAAAGTATCAAACGCAAGTAAAAATACTTTGGGATGATGAGAATCTGTATTTCTATGCAGAGCTGAAAGAGCCGCATATCTGGGCGACTTTAAAGCAACGCGACACCGTTATTTTTTACAATAATGACTTTGAGATCTTTATAGATCCTGATGGCGATACCCATAATTACTATGAGTTTGAGATGAATGCGCTCAACACGGTATGGGATTTACTGTTGGTGAAACCCTATCGGGAATCAGCTCCGGTTCTAGACAGCTGGGATATACAGGGGTTAAAAACAGCGGTTTCTATAAATGGAACGTTGAATGATGCTTCTGATATAGATAAAAGCTGGAGTGTAGAGATCGCGATGCCGTGGGAAGTTTTAAAAGAAGCTAGTGGTAGTAATGAATTGCCGGTAGAGAAGTTTTGGCGTATTAACTTCTCTCGGGTTAACTGGGATCATGAGTTGGATAACGGAGTTTACAGCCGTAAAAAAGATGAATCGAGTAATTTTTTACCAGAATACAACTGGGTTTGGTCTCCACAAGGAGTCATCAATATGCATGAGCCTGAGCATTGGGGGTATGTGTATTTCTCATCAAAACCAGTTTCAGAAAAAGTAAGCTTTAGTATTCCGCAGGATGAGCAAATCCGTTGGAAATTATACGAATCCTACCGCGCTCAAAAAGCGTATTGGTCAACTCATAAATCTTGGGCAACAGATTTAAAAGCAATTGGTACAACCCGTTTTGACCTTGAAGGAAAAGAACTTATCCCATCTCTAGAAAACTACAGTCAAGGTTGGGTGATAACCGTAAAAAGTCCATTTTCGGGTAAGCTGTATAGCATTAGAGAAGACGGGAAATATTCAGAAATAAATCAATAATACTATGAAATTTAAACACTTATTTTTAATACTTGTAGCAGTAGTGGCTACAACTTCTTGCATAGATAATATACATCCTGCAGGTAGCAAAAAAGAGAACGAAAAAACAGCTGAAGTCTCTGAGGATTTTAAATTGTGGACGTGGATGACCGCCGATGCTTCAAGAACTGATGAATCGTATACTGAAGAGTTTAAAAAATATGCAGCTAACGGTCTTGATGCGGTGTTGATCAACACCAATGCAGATGCAGATTTGCTGGCGCGTATGACACCTTTAGCAACTGCCGAAGGTCTCGAAGTACACGCCTGGATGTTTACGATGAACCGCCCGGGAGATAGTATCGCTATGAAGCATCCCGAATGGTATGTGGTTAATCGCAACGGTGAATCGAGTTTTGAAAAGCGCCCTTATGTAGACTATTATCAGTTTTTATGTCCTACACGTAAAGAATCACGTGAGCACGTCTTGAGCCTGGTCGACAAAATGAGTAAGGTAGAAGGGATTACTAGTTTTCACCTGGATTACATTCGCTATCCTGATGTTTATTTGCCCATAGGTTTATTGCCTAAATATGATTTGGTACAAGATACTGAGCTTCCTGAATTTGATTTCTGTTATTGCGATGCGTGTATTGCTAAATTTGAAGAAGAGCATCACAAAAACCCATTAGAGTCACACAATACAGCGATTGATATGGAGTGGAAGCAATTCCGTTTAAATCAGATCAAAGCGGTGGTTGATGAGGCTTATGAAGTGGCGCATAAAAACGGAAAGTTGTTAACAGGAGCGGTTTTTCCGTATCCAGAAATGGCAGACCATATGGTGCGTCAGCGTTGGGATAAATGGAATATAGATGTGGTTTTACCTATGATCTACCACAACTTTTATAATGAAGAAATAGACTGGATTGGGTTTGCAACCGGTCAAGGTGTAAAGGACCTTGAAGGAACCGATACCGAGTTACACACCGGTATTTATGTTCCGGAAATGAGTCCGGAAGATTTGGAGAAAGCAATTCAACTCGCAAAAGATAACGGTGCAAAAGGAGCGGCATTCTTTGACGGAAACGCGCTTACAGATGCGCAACTTGCAGTGATCAAAGCAGCAAACTAAAAAAGCCGATTGGCTTTGCTTTTAAGCCTGGGCAAATGTCCGGGCTTTTTATCTTAATTGAGAGAGCCGAGTTCTTAAAAATTGAAGGGTAAAAATAGAATTCAAAATATATGAAATGGATTAAACTAGTAGTTGTCGTTGTAGCTTCAGTCTTAATTAGCTGTGCCGAAAAAGAGAATCCGTCGTTTACACAAAATGATCTGGTTTTGATTCCGCAGCCTAAATCTTTAACGTTAAATTCCGGTAGTTTTAAAATAGATGCTCACACACAATTTGTAATTGCTGATGATAGTTTGCAGGTGGTAACCGGGATTTTAAATGATTTGTTTGAGAAGTCTGCAGGTTTCAAATTAGATATATCAAACACCGGTGATGAAAATACCATTCAATTGTTGCAAAATACTGAGCTTGAAGAAGAAGCTTACAAACTTGATGTTACGCGTGAAAAAGTAATTCTGGAAGCCAATTCTAGACTGGGTTTTGTTTATGGGCTAGAGACCATTCGTCAGTTGCTTCCTGCAGCGATTGAAAGCAGTTCTAAAGTTTCAGATCTTAAACTTTATATTCCTAATGTGAGTATTGCCGATACTCCGCTATACCCCTATCGTGGAAGTCACTTAGATGTTTCCCGTCATTTCTTTGGGAAAGAATACATCAAAAAGCATTTAGATCGAATGGCTTTTTTAAAACTGAATACCTTCCATTTTCATCTGGTAGATGATCAAGGTTGGAGAATCGAAATTAAAAAATACCCAAAGCTTACTGAAGTTGGCGGTTTTCGGGTAGATCAGGAAAATAAACCTTGGAACGCGCGTACTCAAAATGATCCGGAAAACGAAGCGACTTACGGGGGATTTTATACCCAAGAAGATATTAAAGAGATTGTTTCTTATGCCAGCGATAAAGGTATTCGCGTGATCCCGGAGATTGAAATGCCTGCCCACGTGATGAGCGCGATTGCTGCTTACCCGTGGTTGTCTTGTAAAGACGAGCCTATTGCGGTTCCGTCTGGCGGCGTGTGGCCTATAACCGATATTTATTGCGCAGGAAAAGAATCTACTTTTGAATTTCTAGAAGATGTTTTGACTGAAGTAATGGAACTTTTTCCTGATGAATATATTCATGTGGGAGGTGACGAAGCGACAAAAACAAATTGGGAAACTTGTCCGCATTGTCAGCAGCGTATGCGAGAAGAAGATCTTGCTGATACCGGCGAGTTGCAAAGCTATTTTATGAAACGTATGGAGGGCTTTCTAAGCGAGCACAACAAAACCTTAATTGGTTGGGACGAGATCTTAGAAGGTGGTTTACCTGAAAAAGCAACCGTGATGAGTTGGAGGGGGTTTCAAGGCGGATGGGAAGCTACAAAAGCTGGGCACGATGTGATCATGACACCGGTGAGTTATATGTATTTTGATTATTATCAGGGTAATCCTGATAACGAGCCGGTGGCGTTTAATGCCTTTCTTCCGTTAGAAAAAGTGTATGAATTTCGCCCGACGATAGATTCTATGAGCGTGGAGCAGAAGAAGCACGTTTTAGGCGGTCAGGCCAATCTTTGGTCAGAATATGTTACTACAGAATCGCATTCAGAATATATGTTGTTTCCTCGGCTATTTGCTTTGTCTGAAACCTTGTGGAGTCCTGAAGAAAAATTGGATTGGAATGCTTTTTCTCAACGCGTTCGTAAACTGATGCAACGGTTTGATGTGATGGGGATCAATTATGCAAAAAGTGCCTTTGCGGTTCAGCCAGAATCAGAGATTAATTTAGAGACCGGTAAAATTACAATCGCGTTGCAATCTGAATTTCCGAATACTCAAATTAGATTCGCTTTGGGAGATTCAGAGTTGAATGCTGACTCAGAAGTTTACAGCAACCCTATATCTTTTGATAGTACGACTTCGGTTAGTGCAGCAGTTTTTGAAGACGGGAAGCTTATGGGTGCTAAAATGCAAAAATATTTTGACTTTCATGAAGCGGTTGCAAAGCCAGTTACCTATAAATTTGAATACAATGCGAGTTATCCGTCAACTGGTAAAACCGCACTTGTAGATGTGCTGCGCGGAAGCAAATATTTTAAAGACGGTCGCTGGCAGGGGTGGATTGGTGATCCTGCGGTAATTACCATAGATCTTGAGAAAGCAAAAAAAGTACGCGAGATAACTATAGGAAGCCTTGAGGAACAAGGAACGGGAATTTATTTTCCACAACAAATACAGGTTGAAGTTTCTCAGGATGGTAAAACCTTTGAAGATGTAGCGAAAATGGAACGCGCTTTTGAATCCAATTCAGAAGCAAAGATTGAGAATTTTAAACTGAAATTTGAGACCAGAAAAGGCATTCAATTTATTCGGGTGACTGTAGAGCCCCTGGCAAAGACCCCAAATGGAGGTGGAGCCTGGTTATTTTTAGATGAAATTCTAGTTAACTAAGAGAAATACAACAGTATGATTTTACATAAAAAAGCAACTCTTTTTATAGGATTGTTGATTGGCTTTTTCGCGAAAGCGCAAACACAAGATTTTACACACTACGTGAATCCATTTATCGGGACTTCAAATTTTGGAGCGACTAATCCTGGAGCGATTGCTCCACGAGGTATGGCGAGTGTTTCGCCATTTAATGTGGCAGGAAGGCAAAATGTTTTAGAAAAAGACAGTCGCTGGTTGTCTAACCCCTATGTGAATGAAAATACCTTTTTAACCGGTTTTAGTCACGTAAATATGAGTGGAGTTGGTTGCCCAGATCTTGGGGTGATCCTAAGTATACCTACTACCGGAGAACTTCAAACAGATCATTTAGAATACGGAACCACTTATACCAATGAAGTTGCAAAGCCCGGTTATTATTCGGTTGAATTGGATAAGTACAACGTAAAAACCGAATTAACGGCCAGCACCCGCGTAGGTGTAAGTCGTTATAGTTTTCCTGCCGGGAAAGCAAATCTACTACTCAATCTTGGGCTGGGTTTAACTAACGAGCAAGGCGCTGTGCTTAAATTTAATTCACCTACGGAAGTAGAAGGTTATCGCATGGTAGGTTCATTTTGTTACAACAATGTCGAGAGTGCATATCCTATTTATTTTGTAGCCCGCATTTCTGAAACACCGGCTAATTACGGGATTTGGGATAAACCTGCAAAATACGACGGGGTAGAAGCACAATGGATGGGCTACAACGGCAAAACACGTCTTAAAGAGCAATTTATGCGCGAGGTGGTAGGTGATAGTATAGGAGCTTATTTTAAGTATGATTTTGATAAGCCTACACAGGTTGTTATGAAGATTGGTATCTCGTATGTGAGTGTTGCTAATGCACGTGAAAACCTGGATGAAGAAGTGGGTGACGCTTCTTTTGATGCGGTTTATAAGCAAACAAAACAGGCCTGGAATGATAAATTAAGCGTTGTTGAAGTTGAAGGCGGAAGTGTAGATGATAAAACTATTTTCTACACGGGTTTGTATCACACTCAGATTGCTCCTAGTATCTTAAATGATAGCAATGGCGAATACCCCGCGATGAAAACCCGCGCAGTAAAACATACTGAAGGAACGCGCTACACCGTTTTTTCTCTTTGGGACACGTACCGCAATTATCATCAGTTGATGAGTTTATTGTATCCACAGGAGCAATTAGATATGGTAAATTCAATGTTGGATATTTACGATCAGAATGCTTGGTTGCCCAAGTGGGAACTTAATGCCACCGAAACGTTCACAATGGTGGGTGACCCGGCTGCAGTGGTTTTAGCAGATACCTATGCACGCGGAATCACAGATTTTGATGTTGATAAAGCCTATAAAGCAATGCTGAAAAGTGCCGATACTCGCGAAGGAAATCCGTTGAGACCGGGATTGGGAGAATACATTGATAATGGATATGTAAGTGTTGATTCTGATGTTGCAGGCCCCGTTTCTACGACGCAGGAATACAATATTGCAGATTATGCGATAGCTCAATTAGCGGAAATATTAGGCAAGAAACAGGATGCAAAGCGGTTTACAAAACGCGCACTTTCTTATAAGAAAATGTACAATAAGGACTCCCGCTTTTTACAGCCTAAAATGAGTGATGGCAGTTGGTACGAACCTTTTGACCCATTAGCCGGTGCAAACTTTACAGAAAATCCTGGTTTTATAGAAGGGAATGCGTGGCAATATTTATTTATGCAACCTCACGATATTAAGGGGATGATTAAGTTAATGAGTGGTGAAAAGAAGTTTGAAGAAAAACTAGACGCTCTTTTCGCCGAAGATCAGTTTGATATGGCAAACGAACCTGATATTTCATACCCGTTTTTGTATAATTATCTACCGGGTAAAAGTTATAAGACTCGTGAGAAAGTAGCAGAACTAATCGATACGTATTTCACCAATAAACCTGCAGGTCTTCCTGGTAATGATGATACGGGGACTATGAGTGCTTGGCTTGTTTATGCGATGATGGGCTTTTATCCAATGACTCCGGGAGAAGCGACTTATACTTTGTCTGAACCGCAATTTGATACGGTGAGAATTCATTTAAACCCTGATTTTTACAGTAACAAAACGCTAACTATTAAAAACCAATCTACAAGAAATAACTATAAAACAGCGACTTTTAAAGTAAACGGTAAAGCGCTGAACAATAGTCAGGTGATGCATAAAAACTGGGTAGAAGCCGGGGAGATTATTTTTGAGTAACTCCTACTAGTACAACTTTAAGGTGTTATTTAGCTTCTTAAAGCCGTTGTCTATCGAATCTTTTTTGAAATAGTTAATAAAATTGGGAATTTCATCTTCAGAAAGCCTGATAGTGTCGTTAGAAGATGTAAAATTTTGAAAAATAGTGGGTTTTCTGGGTAGTTAAAGATTGAAAAGTTATTCAATAGATATGGAACTAAAGGTTAAAGATTCGACGTTGATTAAATATGAACCCGCTGGTAAGTTTGAGGAGACTCGTTTTGAGAAGATACACAACATCAGTTTTGAACAATCAACACAGGCTTCGGCTATTGTAGCTCAGGAGATCGCTGATTTGATCCGCAGCAAAGAAGCTGCCGGTGAGAAATGCGTATTGGGTCTTGCTACGGGATCGTCCCCAATAAATGTGTATGCCGAACTGGTGCGTATGCATAAAGAAGAAGGGTTGAGTTTTAAGAATGTGATCACCTTCA
>Ga0207888_100265_pt1 | contig 25501 bp, 24 predicted proteins | sample LinPmetageLP43_FD_184055 | JGI IMG/M metagenome (GOLD analysis project Ga0207888, IMG submission 184055) | Marine viral communities from the Pacific Ocean - LP-43 (SPAdes) | ecosystem: Environmental > Aquatic > Marine > Oceanic | place: Pacific Ocean | collected 2010-08-27 | reverse complement strand
TTTTTACCTTCCGTCTTAATAAGAATGTAATCACCCTTTGCTTCAATAATTAAAATACTATCAAAGTTGATTTTGATTAACCTGCGGTCAATATTCACATAGAGATCATTACCTTCTGAATCATTCTTTTTTGTTACATTCTCAACCGTTTTTTCTGTGACCGGTTTAAATTGTTCTGCCTTTTGAACTGCCTTGAGAAACCGGGGTAACTCAACTGGTTTTACTAAATAATCTACAATACAATCATACTCAAAAGCTTCAATTGCAAAATTACGGTCTGAAGTTGTTAAAATAATTTTTGGCGGATTCTTTAATGTCTGAATAAAATCAAAACCTGTAAAATCTGGCATATGTATATCCAGAAAAATGAGATCTACTGTGTGCTGATTTAAATATTTTATAGCAGCTATAGCATTTGAATATTCTTCTAAAACAACTAAATTATCAGCTTTTGCACAATGATTACGAATTATAGCGCGTGCCAAAGTCTCATCATCAATAATAATACAATTCATAAGTAGGTTACAATTTTGCTACAAAATCAAGCATATTTTGAAGTGTGTCTTCAAATTGCCCGGCCAGTTTAGGGTTATCGGCTCGTAGTTCATTCTCATAGTTTGTGGCAAGCTCGTAGCTATTTGCCATGTTCAAGATACTTATTTTATGTTTTAATTTATGAACATCTTCTGCAGATCTAAGAAAATACTTTGCATTCAGGTTTTTGCGGTAAATTTCAACCTCAACAGGTAACTCTTCTTTTATGATCGCTATCATTTCTTTCTGAAATTCAAGCTGATCACTCGCTATTTCTTTTATTTTATCAAGATTAGGCTTGTCCATTGCTGTATTTTGGAATTTTGAAATAGAAAGTAGTTCCCTCTCCGATTTGAGATTCAAGCCAGATTTTTCCGCCATAAAATTTGATGATTTTAGAGACGATAGAAAGCCCTATTCCCTTCGATTTGGAAACATCTTCAAGCGTTTGAAATACCTGAAAAATCTTATCATGATACTGTTTTTCTATCCCCTTACCATTATCTTTTATGCTGAATTTAAAATGATTTACGCCATCTTCAAATCCTATTGCTATATGCCCCAGCTCCTTGTCATTATACTGAATAGCATTTTGTATTAAATTTTGAAATAACTGCTGAAATCTAAAAGAGTTACCCTCAACGAGTGGTAGTTCTTTTTGAATTTCTACTTCAAAATTTTCAGGGATGTGCATCGTAGCTAAAAGATTTTTGACCAGAATATCCAGATCTAAGGTGTAACTGTCACCATCAGCTTTATCTACGGCAGAATACTCCAGAATTCCTTCAATAAGACTATGCATATGCTCTACGTGCTCTAAAATCAAATTGAGATTTTGCGAAGCATCTTCATCGATATTTCCGTCTTCTAGAATAAAATTAGTTAGCGCATTGATATTGTTTAAAGGAGATTTTAAATCGTGTGAAACAACGTGAGCATAATCATTAAGCTCCTTATTCTGTTTTTCTAATTTTTCTAATAAAGCCTGACGCTGTTGATTAGAGTTGATAATTTCTCTAGTTTGACTTTCTATAACTCGCGCAAGCTCTAGCCCGTCTAGCTTTTTATTTTCGGTGACTTTAGGAAGTTCTTCTGCATTTCCGTATTTCTGAAGTTTAGCGATAGTCTGGGTGAGACTGTCTATGATCTCACGCTGCTGTGTACTTTCTTTCTTTAAATTCTTATTAGCCTCGACTAACTCGTCAGAACTTAAAGACATTGCACGTTGCACCATTAACAACTGCTCTTCATAATTAGCATATGAACTACTCACTGCATTCAAAAAGACCGAAAACTTCTCATCTATTACGATACCTTCTTCCTGAAGGTGCTTGCGTATTTGTCTTTTTAAAAGTGGGTTCATTTACTCGCTTATTAAGGTCAATGTCATAGTCTGATTATGCAGTTCGCAGCTGCGCTCATTGGCAAAAGGGGACAACTCACCATAACTGTAAAAGCCGGTAATTGCTGCCTGACTACCCACGATTTCTATAACTTCTTCTACTTCTTCTTCAGACCGTTGATCCATTACCAGTTTTCTACCCACACAACTCACTAAAATGGCAAGTTGGGCTGCACTTTCTCGTTTTGCAACTGCGGCTTTTGCCGCTTCAAGCGCACCATCTACAATACCGTCTACTGTAGCCATCATCAGTTTAACCCGCGAACCTTCGGGAACATCCCCTGCTAAAATCATCGCATTGTCGGTCTCATCAATATTTAAAATAGTGCGTACAACCGGATGTTCTTTTTCCGCAGAATGCACACTCAAGGGATAAAACAGAGCAGCTTGCGGTAACTCTGCTGCTTTATCCCCTAGGTAGGTTTTGTATAAGTCTAAAGCCGGTTTATCATCTAACTCATAAAGAATGTTACCTGTAGATTTTGTAATTGTACGCTCGGGGCCAAAAGCAAACCAACCGCCGTAGTTAGAAAAACTAATTTCAAGCGATTCTCCATACAATGCAATAGCAATCACCTCCCCCGCTTTTGCTTTAGTATTATATCCACACAAGGTTTTTTCAAACCGTGCATCATCTCCACATAGTCCTCCGGTCACGGCAACCTCATCAGGCAACACAGACTCCAAACCTTTTATGAGATCATTGCCATTTATATAACTACCCTCTGCAATTACAAAAAGGTGTTTAAGGTTTTTTTTTTCTATTTTTTGAGCAAGAATATTACCTGTTTCTATACTGTTTTTCTCGTGATTCAAAATATTTTCAGAAACTATTTTAAACACAGAATTCTCAAATTCTATGGCCGTGTAAGCGAGCCCACCATCACTTACCTGATCGCCCAAAATTTCTCCTGATGTAGATGCATAAACTAGATGCCCATTAGGAAACAGATGCCGCATTGTGCTAAAAATATAATCTTCTTCCAGCAGGTATCTGTTCGCAAAAATGAGAACAAGAGGTGCGTCAAGTTTTACATCTTCGTTGAGATGTTTCCATATTCTGGCTTTATTGAGACTCCCTTGTCTAATCTTCATTATGCTCTTTTTTTAGACTAAAATAAAATGTACTACCCAATCCCGGAGTACTTTCTAACCAGATATCACCTTCATACAGGTTCACGATTTTCTTTACGATTGATAGTCCGATACCGGTAGATTCTTTATGATCTGTAAGTGACTGAAAAATATTGAATATCTTATGATGATATGCCTTCTCTATCCCAATCCCATTATCTTCAACAGCAAAAATATGACGCTCCTTTTCTTCGGTATAATGTATTTTGACGTAGCCTTTTTCTTTATCGCAATAGCGAATAGCATTACCTATTAGATTCTGTAAAACTTGTTGCAAACGAGTTTTATCTACTTGAATAACCGGCAGCTCGTTTGCGGTTATAAGTTCTATATGTTCTGGTATAAAAATAAGATCTTTAATATCGCTTAAAACCTCGTTAACGTCTGTAGCCTCGTCGTGTATGCTTTCAAGCTGAATACTACTGTAATTGAGAATGCCTGAAATTAAACTTTCCATCTTCTCCAGTGTTGTTTCTAAAATGCTAAAATTTTCAAGACTTTGTTCATCAAGTGTTTCTGCATTATCTTCTTTGATCCAACTAGCTAAAGCATTGATGCTTCTCAACGGACTCTTTAAATCATGAGATACTACATGTGCGTATTCTTGCAATTCTATATTACTCTTTTCTAAAGTTTTGAGTAGTTTTTCCTTTTGAGCTTCTAGATTTTTTAATTCTGTAATATCAAGGTGAATCCCTATACTTCCAACTAATTTTCCATTGATATCAAAATTGGGAGCACCGCTTATGAGCCAGTTCCTTTTTACTCCATTTTTGCGATATACCTCAACTTCATAAGAATCAGAAACACCTTGTTTTCTAGATTTGAATTTATCTAGAATTATTTTTTTACTCTTAGGAGGCATAAATAATTCTGCTGCTTTTTGTCCTACCAGTTCAGTTTCTGAATATCCGCTCAGATCACAAAAACTTTGATTTACCATTAGAATATGATCTTCTGTATCTACTTCTAGTAAACCCAGATTCATATTAGCTATGATGTTGCTATACTTCTCTTTTTGCTGCTGCAGGTTGTTTTTATAACGCCTTTTAAGTGTTACATCGGTATAACTCCAAAGATGCCCAGTGTAGTTCCTGTTAGAATAAATAGGAATAAAATCACGTTCAAACACCCTTCCGTCGACAAGCTCCAGTTCTTCTGCTGTAACGATTTCTCTCTTATCCAGTATTTCTGAAATTCGTTTTATAAATTCTTCGGGTTTTTTAAAGAGGATTTTACTTTGTTCTGCAGCCGCATCACAATCTGCTCCAACCATATCTTCAGGTGAAGCCGGAATACCAAATATGTCGCAAAACATAGGATTTGTAAGCACTACTTTTCGGTTTTCATCTTCTAATAAAACACCGCTTTGTAGTTTTAAAATCAAAGCTGAAAGTCTGTTTTCTGACTCAACCAACTTTTCTTTTGCCAACAGTTCATTAGTTACATCTTCAATAGTGATCACCTCCTGTTGATGCATTACAGAATCACTATGTCGAATAGCACTTACGTTGATTTTTGTTCTTATGATCTGACCGCTATTTGTTATGTATTTTTGGGTAGCTACAAATGAATCTAATTTACCATTATGTAAGGCTTCTCGTTGAAATTCATAATCAGATTCTTCAGCAGCAATAGTAATAGACTTTAGATTTTTACCTAGAATTTCCGATTCAGGATATCCCAGAATTCGTGTAAAACTATCATTACATTTTTCTATGAGGCCATTTGTAGTAAGCGCAATTCCTAGTGGTGAACTATTAACGATAAACTCAAGTTGTCGCTTTTGCTCTTCAATAATCTTTGCCTTTTTTTCTTCAGAAGTAATATCTCTTACAATGCCTTGTGCTGCAACAGCAAGGTTATTTTCGTCAAGAATGGTGCTTGCATTTATGTGAACCAAGCGGGTTTCTCCACTTTTTGTAATAATATTTACTTTAAAATTAGTAATGCTACTGGTCTTAAGTAAACTTGCAAATGCCTCAGAAACATGTTCTTGCTCGCCTTTAGCGACCATTTTAGGTAAAAAAACTAACTCTTTACTAGAATCATAGCCCATTAAAGAAACTGCGGCATCATTCATTTTAAGAACGTGTCCCTCTAGATCAATAACAACATAAGCATCAGCAAGATTTTCAAATAAGCCTTCTAACTCAGAATTTTTCTGATAGATTAAAGATTGAAGTCGCTCGTTAGATTTTTTTAATTTGTTTGATAACGTGTAAAGTTCAGAAGATTTTTCTTCAAGAATAGATTCTGCGATTTTACGGGCTTTACGCTCTCTTTCAATAATTCTTTTATATAGATCCGGATTTGCTGTTTTCATCTGTGTTGACTATAAAAAATCGTACATAAGTCCCATCTTCTTTTATCTTTTCAAAATCTATTTTAAAATTCTTATTAAAATAATTGAACGACTCGTGCATCAATCCTAATCCAAAACTATACATCGCTCTGCTAGAAAGATAATCTAAAATTAATGTATTTTCTGACCTTTTTACAATTTTAAAAACAGGAAGCTGCGCATCAGGGTAAATTTTACGCACTTCAACGTGTATATGATTCTCTATAGAAGCAATCAATTCTAAAGGATCTGAGTAGGTATTTAACAATCCCGGGTAGCTGCGCTGAATAACCTTAAAAAAATGCAATGCATAGGTATACAATAAATCATCTACAGACAACTGGGTGCGCTCACTTAAATGGGTAAGCAGCTGTACCATTTCTGAAAATTTATAAGTACCCACAGCAGTATATGCTCCGCCTGATTCTAACTCAGAAGCAGTGATGATATCGTCTACCATCTCTAACCCAAACTTCTCTTCTACTAACTCCAAAAATTCTGTAAATACAATTCCCTTCATTAAAAATGAATTAACTCATTAAGACTCCAATACTCCAACAAACCATTTATTTTATCTACGTAATCTTCATATTTTAAAGGTTTTAATATGTATCCTGCAATACCTATCTCATAACACTGCTTTACATCATTATGATTATTAGAAGTTGTTAGAATTACCGTAGGAATATATTTTAGTACAGGATCGTTTTTTAAAATTTTTAAAAATTCTATTCCGTTAATCTTAGGCATATTGAGATCCAGAAGAATGATGTCTGGCAATTTGCTTTTGTCACGCAATACATCTAAGGCTTCTTCACCATTCTTAGCTTCGTTCAACTGGTGTTTCAATTGATTTTTAGAAAGTACACGTTTGAGTTTCATAACCTCAATACGGTCATCTTCAATAAGCAAAATAGATAATACTCGTTTGCGCATTTTATAGGGTTTTTACTCGATAGTCGAGATTTAAGTTGGGTTAGTGTACAAATTTCAATAAAAGTGAATCCAATACTTTCAAAAGACGTTGAAAACGGCATTAAGTGTAGACGAGTTGCAGTTAAGTGTAGACGAATGGTTTTTATTAACTTTTAATCATCTTAAAATACACTCTTGCCTTTGTCATTACTTTAGGAGCGAGAATAAGGGTTGCAAGCATTGTAGGGATCGCCATAAGTGCAAAAAAAGTGTCAATAAGATTGATCATTAAACTTAGAGAAGTAGTTGCTCCAATTAGAATACTGCTTATATAAAAGTAATTGTAGAGGTGTTTGTAGCGTGTTCCTACTAAAAACGATAAACACTTTGTACCATAGTATGAATATGAAAATAAAGAGCTAATGCTGAATACCGCAATACAAATTAATAATACATAAGAACCAAAGCCCGGCATAGCATCTGAGAAAGCTTTTGCGGTAAGACTTACACCATTTGCATCACTGCTTTGCCAAACTCCGGTAACCAGAATGCTCAAAGCCGTTAGCGTACATACAATAATAGTATCTATAAAGGGGCCCAACATTGCTACTAATCCTTCTCGAATAGGTTCTTCGGTTTTTGCTGCACCGTGTGCCATAGGCGCCGTACCTATTCCGGCTTCGTTAGAGAAAGCTCCTCTGCGAATACCTAAAATAATTAAAGCTCCTAAAATGCCTCCCAACATTGGATCACCGGTATAATTATTTGCTGCAAAAGCATCTGTAAAAATTAGTTTGAAATATCTGGGTACTTCAGAAGCATTGATAAACAAAATAACAAGCACTGCTAAAAAATACAGTACAACCATCCCCGGAACGATCTTAGAAGCCGTCTTACTGATGCGATTGAGACCACCAAGAATTACAATTCCTGTTATCACAGCGAGCACAATACCTATGGTCAAATCTGTAGAAAAACCTTTTGCAATTCCATTAGGAATTAGCAGAATATCATTTATAGCTTGCGTGAGTTGATTTACATTAAAAACCGGTAAAGCTCCAACAAGACCGGCAATACTAAAAAAAGCAGCAAGTGGTTTCCATGTTTTTCCGAGACCTTCTGTAATAAAATACATAGGGCCACCTTGTATTGCACCAGAATCATCTTTACCTCGATACAAAATAGCCAGCGTACAGGTAAAAAATTTAGTACTCATCCCTACGATAGCACTCACCCACATCCAGAAAACTGCACCGGGACCGCCCACAGCAATAGCCACTGCAACACCAGCAATGTTCCCCATACCCACAGTAGACGATAAGGCAGTCATTAATGCTTGGAAATGGCTGATTTCGCCTGGATCATCGGGATTATCATATTTACCCCGAAGCACGTCTATAGCATGGCCAAAATATTTAAAAGGAAGAAATCGAGAATAAACCAGAAGATACAAGCCGCCACCAATAAGCAATACTAAAAGTGGTAGTCCCCAAACAAACGAAGCAGCCTCTGCAATCCAATGATTTAAGCGTTCCATATATTAAAAATAAAAAAACCGAAAAGATAACTAGTGAACTTTTCGGTTAAGTGAAATTTTGATTCTATCCTGAAACTTATTTGTTTAGGTAGTTTAGAACATTATCTTCTATTCGTTTATCAATTGCATCAAGACCTGCTTTTACAAACTGCTCCCCGGTGATGTTCTCATATAACTCAATGTAGCGTTCAGAAACCGTCTCGATATAATCATCTGTCATTTCTGGTAGCTGCTGTCCTTCTAATCCTTGAAATCCATTGCTGATCAACCATTGTCGCACAAACTCTTTAGAAAGCTGCTTCTGTGCTTCGCCTTTTTGTTGACGTTCTTCATACCCATCCGCATAAAAATAGCGAGAAGAATCCGGCGTATGAATCTCATCAATCAATACGATCTTACCATCTGCAGTTTTTCCAAATTCATATTTAGTATCCACTAAAATGAGTCCGCGCTCTGCAGCAATCTCGGTTCCGCGCTGAAATAATTTATAGGTGTAATCTTCTAAAATAGCATAATCTTCAGCAGAAACGATTCCTTTTTTCAGAATATCTTCTTTAGAAATATCTTCATCGTGATCACCCATTTCAGCTTTAGTTGCCGGAGTAATAATAGGTGTTGGAAACTTATCATTTTCCTGCATTCCTTCGGGCATAGCCACACCACAAAGCATGCGCTTTCCGGCTTTATATTCCCGGGCAGCATGCCCACTCATATAACCGCGAATAACCATTTCAACTTTAAAAGGTTCGCATTTTTTACCCACCGCAACATTAGGATCTGGAGTAGCTTCAAGCCAGTTAGGCACCAAGTCTTCGGTATCCCGCATCATTTTTGTCGCGATCTGATTTAATATTTGACCTTTGTAAGGAATTCCTTTGGGCATCACAACATCAAACGCGCTTAAGCGATCTGTTGCAATCATCACCAGTAAATCATTTTGAAGACTATAAACTTCACGTACTTTTCCTTTGTAAACATGAGTCTGCCCCGGAAAGTTGTAGTTCGTATCTGTGATGGTTTTATTTGACATCTATATTCTAATATTTAATCTCTGTTTTCTATCGCTTTATAGGCAGCGATAACTTCTTTAACCAGTTTGTGACGTATAACATCTTTATCATCAAGATAAATCATCCCCACACCTTTTACATCTTTTAGAACCAGTAGTGCTTCTTTAAGGCCACTTATCACGCGGCGAGGCAAATCTATCTGCCCAGGATCGCCGGTAATCAAGAATTTTGCATGTTTACCCATACGAGTTAAAAACATCTTCATCTGGGCGTGAGTAGTATTCTGCGCTTCATCAAGAATCACAAAGGCATTATCTAAGGTACGACCGCGCATAAAAGCCATAGGTGCAATTTGTATCACTCCTTTTTCTATAAAACTTTCTAGCTTTTCATGCGGAATCATATCACGCAATGCATCGTACAACGGCTGCATATAAGGATCTAGCTTTTCTTTTAAATCTCCCGGTAAAAAACCTAGATTCTCCCCTGCTTCTACTGCCGGTCTGGTAAGAATAATACGTTTAACTTGTTTTTCTTTTAAAGCTTTAACCGCTAGTGCAACGCCTGTATAGGTTTTACCCGTACCCGCAGGCCCAATAGCAAAGACCATATCATTTTTACGAGCAAGATCTACCATCTTACGCTGGTTTGCCGTTTGAGCTTTAATAAGCTTACCGCCCACTCCATGCACTAAGATTTCCCCACTTTCGGGAGAAGTCTCATAATCTGCTCTGCTTTCGCTCGTTAAAACACGCTCGATCATATTCTCATCAAGCTTATTATACTTTGCAAAATGTTCAAGCAGCATCGTGATGCGTTTATCAAACTCTTCCAAAAGATCCTCATCCCCGTAGGCTTTTATATGATTGCCCCGGGCAACCAGTTTTAACTTGGGAAAATACTTCTTAAGAAGTTCAATATTACTATTGTTTTGACCAAAGAATTCCCTTGGCGTGATCTCTGAAAGTTCGATGATAAGTTCGTTCAAAAGCGGAAGAATTTTATAAAAAAACTAGTTAATTATCTTTAGTTTTGTGCTTAACAAATGTAACTAAATTTACGAACTATCTCCCTTAAAAATATCAACAAAACCGCCTATGCCCATTATAACATTAACCACTGATTTCGGCTTAAAAGACCATTTTGCCGGTGCGGTTAAAGGCGCTATTTACAGCGAAATGGCTGATGCCAAAATTGTTGATATCTCGCACAATGTATCTCCATTTCACATTACTGAAGCCGCATATATAATACAGAATGCCTATCGTAATTTCCCCAAAGGAACCATACATATTATTGGTATAGACTCTGAACAAAATGCTGAAAATAAACATATTGCAGTCAAAGTTGAAGGGCATTATTTTGTTTGTGCCAACAATGGGATTATGTCTATGATCACCCGCACTATTGTTCCTGAAGAACTTGTTGAAATCAATATTCACGACCGGATTAAAACCAATTTTACAGAACTTGATGTTTTTGTACAGGTTGCCTGTCATATCGCTCGTGGCGGGACTTTAGGTGTTATTGGCAAACCTATTAAAGAAATCAAGGCGATTACGGGGATTATGCCAGTTATTAACAGCGATCAAAAGCAAATTATAGGTAACGTGATCTATGTTGATAACTACGGAAATGTGATCACAAACATCACGCGGCGTCTTTTTGATGATGTGGGAAAAGGCCGCAATTTTATCATACAGGCAAGACGTGCACATTTTAAAAAAATTCATGAGCGGTATAGCGATGCGATCAATTTTAATATTGAAAAAGCAAAGCGGGAAGAAGACGGTAAAAAAATAGCCCTTTTCAACTCCTCAGGTTATCTGGAACTTGCTATTTATAAAAGTAACCCAAGTACAGTAGGCAGCGCATCTACCCTATTTGGTCTAGACTATCGCGATTCCGTAAGTATTACTTTTGAATAAGTAACTAACTCGGGGGCAACCCCACAAGACATTCGTTAGAAACGATTTTTCAATTTCGAGGCAAGACTCGGGGTATTAAACCCTTTAGCGGTGCCAATAAAAAGCTTAAAATTATGATTGTACGTCTGGTTAAAATGGAATTTAAACCTGAAAAAATAACTCATTTTCTAGATCTTTTCGATCAGGTAAAAGAAGAAATTCGGAATTTTGAAGGTTGCGAATTTTTAGAATTGTTGCAGGGCGAAAAAGATACTGGAACTTTCTTTACACACAGTTATTGGAAAGATACTCAAGCTTTAGAAACCTACCGGAACAGCACCTTATTTAAGACCACTTGGGCGAAGACCAAAGTTCTTTTTAACGCAAAACCCGAAGCTTGGAGCGTTGAAAAATTCGTAACTTTACACTAATCCTCTTTCTGTTTTCAAGAGGAAATTCAATTAAAACATTATAAAATACAGAATATTGTAAATTCTACTCAATATTCACTTATAACTTCTTTTATGAAAAATATAGCTATAATAGGTGCAGGAACAATGGGTAATGGTATCGCACATACCTTTGCTCAAAATGGATTTAATGTTAATCTTATAGATATAAGTGAAGCTTCTTTGAAAAAAGGGATTGCTACAATCACCAAAAATTTAGATCGTCAGGTAGCAAAAGAAGTTCTAACTGAAACCCAGAAAAACAACGCACTTCTAAACATAAAGTTATTAACCGATTTAAGAGAAGGCGTTTCTCAAGCCGATCTTGTTGTTGAAGCCGCAAGTGAAAACCTTAAAATTAAACTGGATATCTTCAAAAATCTTGAAGAATTTTGCCAGCCTAATACTATATTAGCAAGTAATACTTCTTCTATTTCCATTACACAAATTGCTTCAACTACAAAACGCGCAGACAAAGTTATAGGGATGCATTTTATGAATCCGGTGCCGGTTATGAAATTGGTTGAGATTATTAGCGGGTATAGCACGTCAAAAGCAACTTTAGAAACCATCACAAAACTTGCTGAACAATTAGGAAAAGCTCCTGTTCCGGTAAATGATTACCCTGGGTTTGTTGCTAACCGTATTCTGATGCCTATGATCAATGAAGCTGTTGAAACTTTATACAATGGTGTTGCCGGCGTTGCTGAGATAGACACCGTTATGAAACTAGGTATGGCACACCCAATGGGACCTTTACAACTTGCAGATTTTATTGGCCTAGATGTATGTCTTGCAATTTTAGAAGTGATGTATGAAGGTTTTAAAAATCCTAAATATGCACCTTGCCCTTTACTTGTCAATATGGTACGCGCGGGTAAAATGGGTGTGAAATCAGGAGAAGGTTTTTACGATTATAGCGAAAGCAGAAAAGCAGAAACTGTTGCTAATCAATTTAGTTCGTAAAAACAGTTCTAACTTAAATTTAAGTTTACTTAGCTTAACCCTCATTTGGATTAAGCTTCTTTATTCAAGGAAAGAAAATTATAAATTCATAAACGAACTTAGTTATATCCTAACAGAATGTTCCCATTTGATTACTGTTGAACTAATGAAGGTTAAATGCCAAAAATAATTCCATTTAAAGCCATACGTCCTACTAGAGACATAGTAAGTCTTATCGCGTCGCGTTCGTACGATACTTATACTAAATCTGAACGTAAAGCACGATTAGAAAATAACCCGTATTCGTTTTTACACATTGTGAATCCCGGTTATAAATACCATAAAGTAATTAGTGGCGAAGAGAAGTTCAAAATGGTATGCAACCGCTATCTGGAATTTAAAGAAGAAGGTATTTTTATTGAAGAAAACCAGGCTTCGTTTTATGTGTATAAAATCGTAAACCGAGATGCTGAAGAATTTGTAGGTATTATAGGCGCAGCAAGTGTCGCCGACTATCAAAACAATCACATCAAGCGCCATGAGAATACCATCAAAAAACGTGAAGAGGTTTTTAAAGAATATCTAAAAACAACCGGATTTAATGCTGAACCGGTTTTACTCACACATCCTGATTCTGATGAATTGCGTGAAATTTGTAAACAAGTTATGCAGAAGCGCTCTGAATATGAGTTTACCACGACCTATCGCGATACACATTATTTATGGCCGGTGTCTGATTCTAAAGTTGTAGAAAGAATTCAACATTTATACGCTGAAATGCCTGAGCTATACATTGCTGATGGACATCATCGTTCTAGTTCGTCTGCACTTCTTGCTAATGATTTAAATGAACAGAATATCGAAAGCACTGCTCATAATTATTTTATGAGTTATATCATACCAGAATCTCATTTGCGTATTCATGCTTTCAGCAGAATGATTACAGACCTTTGCGGTATGGACAGAGACGAATTTTTAATCAAATTAGATTCGATATTTAAAATCGAAAATCGCGGAGAAGAGTTTATTCAACCTGTAGCTTTGCATAACTTTAGTATGTATCTCGCCGGAAATTTTTATACTCTTGAATTACGCAAACACCATCAGAACTTCAACAATGCTTTAGAAACTTTAGATGCTCAGATTCTTTATGAATTGGTTTTAAAACCCTTACTAAGCATTGAAGATCCCCGAGAGGATAAGCGTCTGGCTTATGGGAAGGGTAAAAACGATATGTTGAGCGTAAAAGAAAAAGTAGATCAGCAAAAGTTTGCTGTTGCCTTTAGCTTGTTTCCGGCTACATCACAGCAAATCAAAGATATATCTGATGAAGGCTTAACGATGCCACCAAAGTCGACATTCATTCAGCCCAAATTGCGCAGTGGTGTTACCATTTACGAGTTTCTATAAATTATTGTAGCCCATTACAAATACTTAACTTTACAAAAAAGCGATACCCAATAACCAAGCATAAGGTTGCTAAGTTATAATTGGAGTTTATCATTACAAAGCACGATCATTTTTCGATTATTGATTAATACTATTTATGTCTGAAATAACTCAAAATATAAGTCAGTTTAAAGCATCTCTCTCTGAGAAGGTAACACTTGTAGCTGTCTCAAAAACAAAACCTAACGAGGATATTGAAGAAGCTTATGCTGCTGGTCAACGCGTTTTTGGTGAAAACAAAATTCAGGAAATGACCGATAAATCGGAAGCCCTTCCTAAAGACATTCAGTGGCATATGATAGGTCATGTACAAACAAATAAGGTTAAGTATATGGCTCCGTATGTAAGTTTAATACACAGTGCAGACCGCTTAAAGCTTTTTAAAGAAATCAATAAAGAGGCTAAAAAAAATGATCGAATTATAGATGTACTGCTTCAGGTTAAAATTGCTGAAGAGGATAGTAAATTTGGTATGTCTCCAGAAAACGCTAAAGAGTTTTTAGAACATAATGCTGCGAATAATTATCCTAATGTTCGCGTAGTAGGCTTGATGGGGATGGCTTCATTTGTAGATGATGAGACACGAATTAGCCGCGAGTTTTCTCAACTTGAAAAAATTTACAATACCTTTAAAGATACGTATGGTTTTAAAGTGCTTTCTATGGGGATGAGCGGCGATTATCCTATTGCTTTGAAACACGGTAGCACAATGGTTCGCGTGGGAAGTGCTATTTTTGGTGCTCGTAATTACGACAATTAGACGCTCACTAAACTAATCTATAGAATATAAGATTTTAAAACATTTTATGTACGCAATACTCGATCTAGAAACTACAGGAGGAAAATACAATGAAGAGGGAGTTACCGAGGTTGCTATCTACAAATACGACGGACATCAAATTGTAGATCAATTTATAAGTCTTGTTAATCCCGAGCGTCCCATACAAGCTTTTGTGGTGGGTCTTACCGGTATAAATAACGAGATGTTGCGCAATGCGCCTAAGTTTTACGAGGTTGCTAAACGTATTATTGAGATCACAACAGACTGTATTATTGTTGCACATAACGCCCAGTTTGATTATCGTATTTTACAATTAGAATTTGACAGACTTGGTTATGATTATCAGCGTAAAAGCCTGTGTACCGTAGAACTTGCTCAGGAGTTACTTCCCGGTCAAAACAGCTACAGTCTAGGTAAGTTGGTAAGGAACTTAGGAATTCCTATTACAGACCGACACAGAGCCAATGGTGATGCTTTAGCCACAGTAAAACTCTTTAAATTATTACTGACGAAAGACACAAAAAAAAGTATCATACAAGAGTCTATAAAGCTCAATCCCAAAAAACAAATAGATACTAAACTACGTGATCTCATTACCGAAACACCTAGTGTAACGGGAGTTTACTATATGCATAATGCTAACGGAAGCGTTATTTATATTGGAAAAAGCCGAAATATAAAAAAAAGGCTCAATCAGCATTTTACAAGCGATAATAGAAAATCAAAACAAATACAAGAAGAAGTTGAAGCGGTAAGCTATGACGAGACCGGAAGCGAACTCGTTGCACTTCTTAAAGAGAATGAAGAAATAAAAAAAATCAGGCCTAAACACAACCGGGCGTTGAGACGGGTTAAGTTTAAAGCTCAGCTGGTGAGTTTTATTGATGACAAGGGGTATTTAAACCTAAGGGTAGAAAAAGCAGACAGCACTAAGCCCAGCATCATTACTTTTGCAACAATTCCTTCAGGAAAGGTCTATTTAGCTAAAATGCTTGAAGAGTATAATTTGTGTCAAAGTAAAACCGGTTTACATCAGACTGAGGGCAATTGTTTTAACTACACCATAAAAACCTGTGACGGAGCTTGTATTGGAGAGGAAATACCTGAGACTTATAATAAACGTGTTGAAGCTTTCATTAAAAAACATACGTTTGAAAATAAGAACTTCATTATCATAGATCGCGGTCCAACTAAAGAACAACGCAGTGCTATTTTAATTGAAGATGGAATTTTTAAAGGTTTTGGTTATTATAACCTGAATCATCAGTTGAATAATTTGGATATTTTAGAACGCATCATCACACCAATGGAAGATAATCGCGATGCCAGGCATATTATTCAAAGCTACCTGCGCTCTCGTAAAGTGATCAAAATAATGGAGCTAACCGAATTAGAAAACTAAACTATGATCAAAAAGCTACTTATTATTCTCTTGCTTGCTTTCTGTTGCAGTTGTTCTGTGCAAGAACTCGAAAATGAATTAGAATTTCATAAAGTAGTGTTGACAAAAAAAATGAAAAATTAGCAGTAAAAATTTGACACAACAACAAAAACACACTTGGAAAACAAAACTTCATGAAATAATTTATGAAGCAGATACTCCTGCTGGAAAAGCTTTTGACGTTGTACTACTTATTTTAATTTTTCTGAGTGTGGTATTGGTGATGCTTGAAAGTGTTTCATCCTTTCAAGATGAATACGGTAAGTATTTTTATATAGGGGAATGGTTTATAACCATATTTTTCACTATAGAATATATTTTGAGAGTAATTTCAATCAGAAAGCCTTCGGCATATATTTTTAGCTTTTATGGCTTAATTGATTTCATATCTACCATTCCGTTGTATCTATCTTTTTTTATTGTGGGTACCAACGCGCTACTAACGATAAGAGCTTTGAGGCTTTTGCGTGTTTTCAGAATTTTAAAAGTGACTCGGTATATTGGCGAGGGAAACAAACTGGCAAAAGCTTTAAAAGATAGCAGACCCAAAATTTTGGTTTTCTTATTTGCCGTAATGATTCTCTCGGTCATCGCTGGTACCTTAATGTATATTGTAGAAGGTCCAGAACATGGATTTAAAAGTATTCCCGTAAGTGTTTACTGGTGCATTGTTACATTGACCACTGTAGGTTTTGGTGATATCGCCCCAGTTACAGCATTAGGTCAGTTTATAGCCACCGTGATCATGATCATGGGTTACGGAATTATCGCTGTACCCACAGGTATTGTAAGTGCAGAAATGGCTAAAGGTAATAAACCACAACCTGATCCTCAAAAACTACATTTAAACACACAAGTTTGCCACAATTGCGGTTCTAAAAAGCATCAGGATTCTGCCAAATATTGTCACCAATGCGGATACAGTCTTCATTATGAATAAAACTTTAATAGCTGTTGTAGGTCCCACAGCCATAGGTAAAACAGCTCTGGGAATAAAACTTGCCAAGCAGTTTAATACCGAAATCATTTCTGCAGATTCCAGACAGTTTTTTAAAGAAATGAAAATAGGAACTGCCGTGCCAGACGATGACGAATTGGCTGTAGCCAAACATCATTTCATTCAGCATATATCTATCGAAAAAGAGTATAATGTAGGACTGTTTGAACAAGAAGCTATTTCAAAACTCAACGAACTTTTTAAGGTTCACAATGTTGTTATTATGGTAGGTGGCTCTGGTTTATATGTAGATGCTGTGCTCAACGGATTAGATCGTTTTCCAGATGTGGATTCTCAAATACGTGAAGACTTAGTTCTACAGTTAGAAAATGAAGGTATTGAAAGTTTACAGAACCTCTTAAAAGTTCTTGATCCTATTCACTATGCTAAAATAGACTTGGATAATAAACAACGTGTAATTAGAGCTCTGGAAATCTGCATAGGTACTGGAAAACCTTATTCTTCCTATTTAGCAAAAAATACGGTAAAGAGAAATTTTAATTTTATTAAAGTAGGCCTTACTGCAGAACGGCAGCTTATTTATGACCGAATTAATTTTCGTGTAGACCTTATGATCCAAAACGGACTTCTGGAGGAAGCACGCTCGTTATTACATAAAAAACACCTCAATGCACTACAAACGGTAGGCTACCGGGAACTGTTTAGTTATTTTGATGGCGTTTATGACTTAAAAACTGCTATTGAAGAAATTAAGAAAAATACAAGACGCTTTGCAAAACGCCAATTAACTTGGTATCGTAAAGATGAGTCAATTATCTGGTTTGATCATGGGATTCCTTCCCAAGAAATTATAACAACGATAAAAGAAAGAGTGTCTTTTTAAAAAAGACACTCTTAGCTATACCACTATTTTTTTTCTTCTTCACTCTTAACTACAAGGCGGAAACCTTCACCGTGAATATTGAGTATTTCTACTGTATCATCACGCTTTAAGTACTTACGTAATTTTGCGATATATACATCCATACTACGAGATGTAAAGTAGTTATCGTCTCTCCATATCTTTGTAAGAGCCAGTTCGCGAGGCATTAAATCATTTTCATGCAAAGCTAACAGACGTAATAATTCGTTTTCTTTAGGAGAAAGTTTGTTAGGCTCTTCGTCTTTATACGTTAAGAAACGCAGCTTAGAATTTAAGAAGAAGTTACCTATATTGAATTCAAATTGCTTACTATCTGCAACAGAATCTGTAGCCTTACGCATCATAATTGCTTTGATCTTCATAAGCAATACTTCGCTATCAAAAGGCTTGTTCAGGTAATCGTCTGCCCCTACTTTGTATCCTTTCAATACATCTTCTTTCATCGCTTTAGCGGTTAAGAAAATAATAGGCACATCTTCGTTTTTCTCGCGTATTTCTTTTGCCAATGTAAAACCATCTTTATAAGGCATCATCACATCTAAGATACACAGATCAAAGTCGTCTTTTTTAAATTTCTCAAAGCCTTCCATACCATTTTTGGCGTGGGTAACGTCATAGTCGTTCATTGAAAGGTAATCTTTAAGAACCGTTCCGAAATTTGGATCGTCCTCTACGAGTAAGATTTTTTTGTTTTCTGTTTCCATTATGTTTAAGATATTAGTGGTAATTTAATTATGAACGTGCTGCCTTTGCCCTTCTCACTTTGTACCCAGATCTCACCTGCGTGATCTTCTACCATACGCTTTGCATAAGCTAAGCCAAGGCCATGTCCTTTTACGTTATGTATATCGCCGGTATGCTCGCGATAAAATTTATCAAATATTTTTTTCTGAACCTGTTTAGTCATTCCATCACCTTGGTCTTTAATTTTTACCAATATGAAATTCTTGAGATTTTCTGTATAGATATCAATCTTAGGTACATCTGTAGAATACTTCACAGCATTGTCTAGAATATTAACCAATACATTAGTAAAATGTGACTCATTGGCTAAAACCGAACTCTTTACTGCTCCAAAATGTGTATTTACATACCCTTGCTTATCTTCTACAATAAGCTCTATATGAGAGATCGCATCTTCAATGATATCGTGAAGTTTTAATCGTTCTTTACGGATATCAAGTTCATTCTTTTCAAGTTTAGAAATACGCAATACATTCTCAACCTGAGCATGCATGCGTTTATTTTCTTCCCGTATCATTCCCATATAACGCGTAAGCGCTTCAGGGTTGCCATTTATTTTTGGATTCTTAATCGCATCTAAGGCTAAGTTTATAGTCGCTATAGGCGTCTTAAACTCATGCGTCATATTATTTATAAAATCCGTTTTTATTTCTGAAATCTGGCGTTGCTTAACCAACTGCTGTAAAGCACTGCTGTAAGCAATAACAATGATAAGGGTAAACAAAATACTCAATCCTCCCATTCCTATCACCGATGAAACAACAAACTTCTTCTCCCCCGGAAAATTAGCTACTAACTCATAATCATTGTTGCCCTCGTTATCAGTAAATAGAGGAACACTGAAGTTCTGATCTGGAGACTGTAAATCAAAATCTTCTGAACGCACGTTAGTAACCAAATTGTTACTATATATAGCATACTCAAAATTGGTATCCATATCACGCTCTGCTAACTCCATCGTTAGTAAACGCTCCAACTCTTCTTCGTCAACACGCTTATGAATAGGTATTTTACGTGTTATGTACATCACAGCCTGCTCAATATTATAACGCTCTATCTCGCTTAGATCAGACATTCTCGTCAAAACTTTAGTACGGTCTACTCTAGAATTGTCAATATCATTTTTGTCTATTATTTGAGTGTATTGTCGCTGTAAGTATCTTTTAAATTTTATGCTGTCAACTTCATAATCCAGAATTGGCGCACTTAACTTATAATCTTGCTCTACAATACTATTTCTAAAAATGAAAGATTCATTAGTCAATGAATCATCTTGCTTGTAAATCAAATCATAGAGGCTAACATCATCAGGAACTCCAAGACTGTCTCGCATACGCAAAACAGGGTTGTACCAGTCATTTACCTCTTTCATTTGAATATCACGAGAGACTTCTTTTAAGACCTGTTTGGCGTTAAATGCAAATTGACCACGCTTCGCTTCAATACTATTTGATATCCAATAGCCTTGCACAAAAATGATGCCTATGAGAGATAGGCTCATCAGCACGACAAGGAGTACAAATAGATTTTTATTCATAGCTCAAATGTATGATTTTAACATTTAGCGCTTTGGTGGTTTAACCAAATGTTAACAAGAATGAGCTATGTATTTACGCGGTCTCGCAAGATTTGACGATGAATATTTTTAGCCTGTAGTTTGCTGTTATCCAATTCAATGTTCTCGATTATAAAGTCTGCTAACGGAATCTTTTTTGCATCATTCCATTGCTTATTCATTCGGTTTTCTATGTCTTCAACCGTAGAATCATCACGTTCTAAAACACGATGAATTCGCATTTTTTTTGGTGCTGTAATGAGAATCGTATAATCTAGTCCCGAAGCTGTACCGTTCTCAAAAAGTATTGCAGCTTCCTTTAAAACATATGGAGCATCTTGTTGAGCACACCAGTTTTTAAAATGTTTACCTACTGCCGGATGAACAATTTGATTGAGTTTTTCTAATAAATCCTTATCCTTAAAAACTTTATCTGCAACATATTTACGATCTAATTCACCTCCTCTATAAGAAGCTTTTCCCAGAAGTCTTATAATTGGCTTTCGCAACGCTTCTGTATTCATCAAAGCTTTAGCTTCAATATCTGCATAGTAAACCGGGATACCAAATTCTGAAGAAAAATACTTAGCAATTGTAGTTTTACCACTACCTATTCCTCCGGTTATACCTACTGTGATCATTTTACTAATAAATATTGTACAGTGCTTTCGCTTAAACGAATGTCACGCACATATTCTGGAGCTTCTAGAACCTGAGGCGTTAAAGATGTAGAAAGACTGTCTATTTCATTAAAATCAACAACCACTTTAAAGTCTGAAGATTTTACTTGCTCGTAGTTGCTTAGATTCACATTAAATATAACATTAACCCGCTTTGGGAATACCTTAGCCGTAACATTAGATGGCACATTAATAAGCTGAAGCGGGACTGACACGTTGCCTTCGGTAAACTTATCTACAGCTAAGGCATAAGCGACGCGACCGGGAGCTAATTTCACTAAAGGAATATCTTTTCCAAAAGTAAGGTTGAGACTATCTGCTTTAGAATTCCGTACGTCCTGAAATTTTAATTCTTCAGTGAAAATTTGTGTTATGGTATCAACTTCAGTCTGCGGACCACGTATGGTAATTGAATCAGGCTGAATTTTAAACCCTTCTAAACTACCATAACCCGGTGCAAACGTAATGCTATACTTAGGCACGATAGGTATCTTCTTATCAAAATTTCTATCCAGATCAAAAAATACAGTGTCTGGTTTGAAAGAAGCTATTTCACTACCACTTAAACTTCCTTTTAATGCGTCATTCTCGTCATTAAAAACATAATATGACCGATCTTTATTTCTGGAAAGCTGAGATAAATCTATTGGAAAATCCTGCGAAAAGAATCTGTATTTAAAATAATCGTAACCACTCGCCTTACCTGTAACTTCAACCGTATTTGTAGATGCAGATTTTAAAATCTGATCTTCAGATAAATTTTGAAACTTCAACGGAACTTTAACTGTAAAGCTGAAATTTCGATTCAACTTGATCATAACAGATATTGTAGCCACAACCACCAGAATGGTCATAAAAACCCGAAGGTTTGCATTTTTACTACGTTTTTTTCGATCTGCCATATTCAAATTTCATTCAATTAAAATTACTTAAAAAATAAGTGAGGGTATTCTTTTAAAGGATCCTTTTTGAGTAATATTATTTTGATTTTGGATTCTAAAAAAGCAAAGCCATAACCTACGAACTGAACCAATACCGCCCATACAGAAAGTAAACCTATACTCAGACTTTTATTTTTTAATGTGGAATCTAAAGCAATTAAAATAAGATAACCTAAAACCAACAATACCGGTAAATAAATCTCAAGCATTGCAAGAATAAATGCCACAATCAAACCAAGTGTAAAGAATGTAGGAAACCAATACGTGAGTTTTGCAGTTTGTGGATGCCAGCTGGTAAGAATAGGCCTAACCGTACCAAATTTTTTAACCTGAACATAAAATTTAGACCATGAAATTCGGCGTTTATGATATACAAACGCTTCTGGAATCAACTTGGAGTCAAAGCCTAGACCCCAAAGTCTTATACTTAAATCTGGATCTTCGCCGGGATGAATTTTACCAAATCCTCCTGAAGCTTCAAATGCTTCTTTTGAAATTCCCATATTAAAACTACGCGGCTCAAATTTGCTTTTCCCCTCTTTTCTTCCCCGTATTCCTCCTGTGGAAAACAACGAAGTCATCGCGTAATTAATTGACTTTTGTAACGATGTGAAATCTTCATGAGCAGCATCAGGTCCACCAAAAAAATCTATATACTCGTGATTTAGAGAGTCTGAAACAAGCTTCAAATAATTTTCTGGTAACACACAATCACTATCCAGAATGATAAAATAATTGCCTTGTGCGCGTTGCATTCCATAATTGCGGGATGCACCGGGTCCAGAATTATCTTTAAACAAATAAGTAATATTTAAATCCTTAAAAGCCTTACAAACTTCTTCTGAACTTTTAGTAGAACCATCTTCTACAATAACAATCTCATAAGGTTGAGCATAAATCTGTTTCTTAAAACTTTCTAACAGTTCTTGCACCTCTTGAGGCCTGTTATAAACAGGGATTATAATGGAAAGTTTTATCGACATATTATACACGTAGTATTCTTTTGGCTAAATTACGCTTTATACTATAATTGAGGTTAGTTAGTTTTTAAACTTAAACAGAAGCTTATTTATTATTCAACGACAAGTTATATCATAAAAAATGCCCGATAGTCACCGACTTCGGGCACTTTAAAATTTTAGCCTAAGCTTATTTTTCTTCTGCTTCTACAAAAGCTTCCATCACTGCATCGCTAACTCCCATATTACTGAAGCCACCGTCGTGGAACAAATTCTGAAGCGTTACTTTTTTCGTTAAATCTGAAAATAGAGAAACGGTGTAGTCTGCACAATCCTGAGCAGTAGCGTTTCCTAACGGACTCATTTTATCTGCATAAGCGATAAATCCATCAAATCCTTTTACTCCTTGACCAGCTGTAGTAGGTGTTGGAGATTGAGAAATTGTATTCACTCGTACTTTTTTATCTCTTCCGAAGAAATAACCAAAACTACGCGCAATACTTTCTAAATAGGCTTTATTATCTGCCATATCATTATAATCAGGAAAAACACGCTGTGCAGCCATATATGTCAAAGCAACAATGCTTCCCCACTCATTCATTGCATCTTGCTTATAAAGCACCTGCATCGTCTTGTGAAAAGACATCGCACTAACGTCTGTTCCCTTCTGAGTCCAATCGTATTTTTGATCAGTATAGTGACGCCCTTTACGCACATTAATAGACATCCCAATACTATGAAGAACAAAGTCTATTTTACCACCTAATTCTTCAACTGCGCCTGCAACAAGAGCCTCTAAATCTTCAACTGAAGTTGCATCAGCAGGAATAATTTTTGATCCTGTTTTCTCTGCAAGTTTATTGATGCTTCCCATACGCATTGCAATAGGAGCATTTGTCAATACAAAGGTTCCACCTTCTTCGTGAACACGCTCTGCGGTTTTCCACGCGATAGAATTTTCGTCAAGCGCGCCAAAGATTATACCTCGTTTTCCTTTTAATAAATTATAGGACATAATAGTTGTTTAATTTAAGTGGTCAAATATAGTATTTTATTAGTTGAGAAGCTGTCTTGCGTGGTCAAAAGCTGCATCAGAAGACGCTTTACCTCCTAACATTTCTGCGAGTTCTGCTACACGCTCATCGGTGCTTAAAACGCGGATTCCTGTAGTGGTTTTTTTAGCTAAATCTTCTTTGTAAACTTTTAAATGACTTGCTCCCTGACCAGCGATTTGCGGTAAATGTGTAATACTTATAAGCTGCATACGGGATCCCATATCTTTCATAATATGCCCCATTTTTAAAGCAACCTCACCACTCACACCCGTGTCAATTTCATCAAAAATAAGTGTAGGTAATTTTGCATAATCACTTAATATAGATTTTATAGCCAGCATAATACGAGACAATTCACCACCAGAAGCTGCTTTTTTTAATTCTTGTGCTCGCATTCCTTTATTAGCTGTAAACAGAAAATGAAGTTGATCTTTTCCATTTTCTAAAAAAGTAGTGCTATCTGTTAAACTGACTTCAAACCGCGCATTAGGCATCCCAAGATTTGAAAGAATCTGCTGAAGTTTTTCAGTTAAAGGTTTTATAGTTTTTGTACGTCTTTTAGTAAGCGATACAGCTTGTTTTTCAAGTTCAATTTTTGCCTGAGCAATTTCTCGCTCCAAGTTATTTATTTCAGAATCCAGATTGTTTAAAGATTGTACTTCGTCATCTAACGTATCTCTAATTTCAATAAGCCCTTCAACGCTGTCAACCTGATGCTTTTTCTGAAGATCAAAAAACATTTTTAACCTACTTTCTAAACGTGCCAACTCGGTTGGATCACTCTCTGTATCTGCGGCAAGATCATTTATACTTTCTGAAATATCATCAAGCTCAATAGTTACCGCCTCAAGCCGATCACTCAATTCTTTCAATTGAGGACTAAAGCTAGAAAGTTTAGCTAAGCGAACTTTTGCGGTAAGCAACATCTCATTAACTCCCACCTCTTCCCTACTCAGAATTTGGTAGGCTTCAGCAAGGCCTTCAGTAATTTGCTCCACATTATTTAATGCATCATGTGATGCTTCAATACTTTCTTGTTCCCCCTCTTTTAAATTTGCAGCAAGCAATTCTTCCAGCAAAAAGGTTTTATATTCTTCTTCCTTTTGAGCTTCCTCTTTTTGAGATCGCTTCTTTTTAAGCTGACTTTGTTTAGATCTGAATTCTTGATAAAGCTCCTGATAGTTAGCCAGAATCGATTCATTTTCTGCAAAAGCATCCAAAACCTGAAACTGAAAATCTACATCGGTTACCTCAAGTGTTTGATGCTGACTGTGAATATCTACCAGTCGTGCTCCCAATGCTGAAAGTTGACTAAGCGTAACCGGAGTATCATTAACAAAAGCACGGCTTTTTCCACTAGAAAGAATCTCACGCCTAATAATTGTTTGCGACTCGTAATCCAAATCTTCTTCCTCAAATAGAACTTTTAAATCATAGGCCGAAACATTAAAATGTGCTTCAATAACACATTTCTCATCAGGATTACCTATACTGCTAATATCTGCGCGCTTCCCTAAAATAAGCCCTAAAGCACCCAGAAGAATAGATTTACCTGCACCGGTCTCACCGGTAATCACAGTAAACCCTTCATTAAACTGAAGGTTGACCTCTTCTATTAATGCGTAATTTTTTATGTGTAGTGAACTGAGCAATTAAAATTTTGGTTTAAGTTCTTAAAAATGAAATTTTACCGGTAATGACAAATACTAATCCGGCTCCACAAACTATTCCGACTATAGAACCCATCAAATCTCCAGAAAATACAATTAATGTTAATATTCTAAAAACAAGAATTAATAGACCCAGAATGAGGACTTTATTCATAATCATCATATTTAT
>Ga0207888_100264_pt1 | contig 25655 bp, 14 predicted proteins | sample LinPmetageLP43_FD_184055 | JGI IMG/M metagenome (GOLD analysis project Ga0207888, IMG submission 184055) | Marine viral communities from the Pacific Ocean - LP-43 (SPAdes) | ecosystem: Environmental > Aquatic > Marine > Oceanic | place: Pacific Ocean | collected 2010-08-27 | reverse complement strand
GATTTAAATGCCTTTTTTAGGCCTGTTTTGAGTCTAAAATACAAGCCGAGCATTCCTGCTCCACTTTCCACTCGTTTTTGCGTGAACTTGAGGTATTTTTTGAGGTTGTAGGCAATGGCGGAGAGCTGCATGCACTTGTTGGCTTGTTTTAGTCCTATGGTGTTTACCTTCCTTAATGTAAGATTCCTATCAAACCGAACTGCCTGGAAATATAAAAATACTTAAATTCAAAGAGTATAAGAAGAACCAAATTTACACCTACAAATAATGAAAAAAATAATGCTAATCATCTTTTTCAGTTTTATTCATTGTCAATCATTAAAAAAAAAATGAAATTAATTTAAAGCCTGAGAAATACTTTTCATTTGAAACTGAGAGTTATGAGCTTAATAATAAAATTAACACTTATATAGATCCAATAATCTTAGATCCGAACGATAGTTTAGGGAATTTCATTAACAATCATCGAAGCAGATTTTCATATATTCTAGGAAATACTACAGGTAGAGATACACTAAAGTATTATTACCCTGATACATCAAAAGTAAAATTGCTTTTTTATGAAAATTTAAAAAAAAGATAAGTTTTATATTAATTTTAAGAGATTGGCGTTACTTGATTCCACTAACATAAGATTTACCATAAAAGAAGTAATGGATATTGCATCAAGATTTTTTTTAATTCAAATTTCCCCTAATACCGAAGATTATCAAATTAGAGTTTGTCGTGGAATAAATGGAATAGATAAAAAGTCAAAAAAAGATTATACAATATTGGAGGCTGTTTTGTTTGATACTATTTATAATAGAGTCATAGATGACAGTAAGGATGTTCCGAAGTTCATGAGTAGTCTTTACCAGTATTTAAAGTTTATTTCAGCAACAGAAAATGACTTAGAAATAATCAAAAATTATGTCTTTTCTTCAATGGAAACAGATAAGAATTTGCAAGAGTTTGTATTTAATTATTTAGAAAAAAATAAAAATAACGTTCCATTTAAAATTGAATAAAATTAGTATATGATGATAGGGTGTATACTAAACGAGGAGAGAGGGAAGTTCATAAGACTAATACGATTAAAAAATATTGATCTATCTTTAGAAACTAAGAGAGATCAACAAAAAAACCGCTAAACTTAGATTAGCGGTTTTTCTATTTGTGTTGGTTGCTTAGCGCAAGCAATCAAGATGCTTCTTCCTGGTTTAGACGGGTTAATTTAACGTTACGTCCAGATAAACAGAGTGCCGGTCATACGTCTCGTAAAAAGGCTTGTATACAACTCCATCAATTTTGAATTCTAACTTTTCAGGATTTCCGCTGATGGTTTTTCCGAGATCAGAAGCGTCTAGCGTAATCTTTCTAAAATCTGTACGCGGTTCAGATTCCTGAGCTGCTAATAATACCGGACCGTAGAATAAACTGGCAATGTTTTCCTGATCCATAATCGGATCCAGATGAAAACTAAAAGGCATTTTGAGTTCGACAGTATCGCCATTTTTCCACTTGCGCTCTACGTTTAAATAGGTGTCGGGCTCAATAGAGGTATTCTGAATCTTTCCGTTAATTTTAAGTTCGACTCCGTTTTTAGCCCAACCGGGTATTCTAATGTTGAGACTGAATTTCCCTTTTCCTTCAATAGTGAATGTACTATGATCTTTGTGTGGAAATGCCGTTTCCTGCTTGATTATAATATCTTTTTCCGTCCAGTTTAAGGTTGAAGGCACAAAGAGATTTACAAACAGTGCTTTATTATCGACACTTTTAAAGTAGATTGAATTTTGAAGTTTGGTGCTGCTTTCTAATGCAGTGCCGTTACAGCAGGTAAAGCCACTCATATCAGCATTGCTAAACTGCTTTTTGGATCCCGGTCTTAAGGGGATGTGATAGGTGTTCGCCGGACTGTCTTCTGCCACTGAAGCCAGAATCTGATTGTATAAGGCCCGTTCATAATAATCCATCAATTCCGGTTGCTGCTTGTAAAAGAAAAGTCCGCGGGTTAGCTTAAGCATATTATAGGTTCCGCAGGTTTCATTTTGTCCACCGGCAGATAAACCGTTTTCATAAAGCGTAGCCGGTTGTGCCACAAAGCATTCAGCATTCGCTGGATTTCTCGCTCCCGCTACACCGCCGATGCTGTACATATAATCGTTTTTGGTCTTGTACCAGAAGTTATCGGCAATGTGATAATATTCCGGAGATTCAGAATTACGGTACAGCTCAAGAGCTCCCACAATTTGCGGGATATGTTGATTGGCGTGCAAACCGCGATAGGTGTCTACATTTTTTGCGAGTCCGTGAGCATGCTCAGCATCCCCGTAGAAAACTTTAATGTTGTCAAATAATTGAGCAGTCTTTAAATATTCCGGTTTGCCGGTAATGCGATACAGATGCGCTAGTGATTCATTAATGCCGCCAAATTCACCGGCGATATAGGTATTCCACATCGTGATTAAGGTTTCCGTAGGCAGCTTGCTTAATCGTGTGTGAACCCACTCAGCCATTCCTTCTGCAACTTCAAGTGCTTTTTCATTTCCGCTTACTTCATAGACGTCGATCAATCCGGCTAAAATTTTATGCAACGTGTAATACGGCGCCCAAACTCTGTCTTCTTGTCCACCATATTTCGCTCCGTTTTCAAGCATTATAAATTGATCTGGTGGGTATGCGCTGATGTAGCCTGAGCCCCAGTTCCAGTAATCGGTTCTGATACCGGTTTCGCTCAAATCAGAATCATAAGAAGATTTGCCCGGTCCCATAGGCACAGCAGAAGGGTCTGAAACAAAATCCGCACCTGTACTTTTGGCTTTGCCGGAAAGCTGAGAAAGATCGTATAAGGTGTTTACCATATAATTCATAGTATTCTCAAACTTCTGGTGTAGCTTTTTATCATAAGTAGTGCTCGAGTAAGCCTGTGCAATTGCAGTTAAATAATGTCCGGTTGCGTGACCTCTCAATTTCGTTTCCTGAGTGTCCCAGACACCAAGCGGTTCTGCACCGTCAGGTTGCTCTTGCCCAAAAGCATTTCTGAACATATACAGAAAAGAATCCGGATTGGTTTCAGCAAGTGTATTGATAAACTTATCGCGGTTCTCAATAAATTTTGAATCCTTTCCCAGAGCATTTGCATCAAGAGAAACTTCATTCAGCTGAAAGGGTTCCAGAGTGCGATTGGGTGTGTCATGTGCATCGGTATCTTTTACAATTACCGTAGCTGTAGGTTTAAAATCAGTTCCTGAAACTCGCCCGGTAATGGTATAGGTGCCGGGTTTTAAAACACTGCTGTTATCTTCAGGAGCCGGCCAGAGCACACGTACTTGAGGAGCTCCAACCGGAAGCTTATAGCTGCCTTCTACAAATCTGGGTAAGCGTGGAAGCTGACCAACAACCGTTTCAACAATAACATCAGAAACAGCTGTTAAATAGCGATTGTAAAGTTGGGGGATGGTATCTTCAAAAACAGGAAGGTTGTCTTCGGGCTCAGCACGTTCATTGACCACAGTTTCTCCGGTTTTAGAGGAATTCTGATAAATGCGGGCAACTTGAGTTTTACTTAGCGGAATGCGATAAATCCTAAAGTCATGCAGAAGTGCATCTAAGGAGGTCCCTTTAGCAGATAGTGAGTTACCGATTAAAAGTTTATTAGAATCAGCGTTGAAAATGGTGCTTAAATCTAAATCTGAAGCTTTTTTTGTAGCAGCTAACTCACCATCCAAATACGTGTTGAAGCTTTGTGAAGGAAAATCTATTACTACAGCAAGATGCACCCACTTTTTTGATTCTAGAGAAGCGATTGTGGTTTCTGAAACAGTTGTGCCGTTTTTAGTTAAAGCAGCTTCAAAGCCATCTGTTTGCTTTGCCTTAGGTGTGGCGAAAAAATGCGAATCTTCACGAGAACCAAAATCAAATAAATAGGGATTGTTTTCAGTAGAGTTTAAATAAATCCACGTGGTTATACTTAAGGATTCAATACCATTTAATGTTGCTTCCGGAAGGGATAAATACGAGCCGTTAGATAAGCTTAAAACATTTTTGAACTTTTCGTCAGCGGCATAAGTTTCAGAATTGTTTTGAAGTGTAGCGTGTAAGTTGTTGCGTGACCAGTCTTTTGTGGTTCCGTCAAAAATATAGCGAGCGATCAAACCGGTTTCTCCTATACCGTCTAGGATCTGGTCTCCGCTTTGCGCATAAGTTGGTGATTTGCAAAATAAAGCGGAGATGATTATAATTGATAGAGACCTTATTATAGAGGTTTTCATAAGAATCGGATATTTTAAAAACATAAGGATTAGCAAAAACACCTGAAAAAGTAAACTACCTCGGGCTATTAGACCCTTTGGCGGTGCCAAATAATTCCTATCAGGCTATTTGTAAATATAAATTGCTGAACACGTTCCGGTTAATTAAAAGCTAATCAGTTTTGATAGATTATTACCAAACTAGTCACCACACTCATTAAAATGAAAAGAACTTTACTCAGCTGACAACACATATACAATAGAGAATTTTTAGTTTCGATTCATTTTTCTAGCTTGTAATTCGGTCAATTGTGTATTGATTAGTACTATCAAATTCATATTTTAAGGCTAAAACTAAAAACTTTGTTAAAATAATTTTTATCTTTAAACGTTAATATTGGCTTACAAATAGAAGTTTTTAGCCAATTTAGATCAAACCCCAATATTCAATGATTATTCGTAAGCCTCTTGTTTTAGGTACTTTTCTAGTACTCATTTCTTTTTTTGCACTATCATCTCCAGATTCTCAAGAGACCCAATCAAAAAAGACTCATGCAATTGAATTTGTTAATCCGATAAAAATTCAGGCTCAAAAAGAAGCAAGCTATATTTATAGAAGCAGAAAGGCTGCTCTGGCAAAAGAGATCGCTGCGTATTTTGAAAATGCAATTAATAAGGGGTTGATCATTGGAGCAGGCGTAAGTATCGTTCAGGGAGATTCTATTCTTCTGAAAGAAGGCTTTGGTAAGCGTAATGTTTTTAAAAATGACAGGGTTGATTCAGGAACTGTTTTTAGATTAGGATCTTTGTCTAAGGGTTTTACCGGCATTCTAGCAGGAATAGAAGTTAAAGATGGCGCTTTGAATTGGGATAATAAATTGGTAGACCTGGTGCCGCAGTTCCAATTAAAAAGTAAACTGAATGCAGAAAAGCTGACTTTATCAAATGTGCTTTCTCATACAACGGGTGTGCCTTATCATTGTTATACTAATCTTGTTGAAGACGGTATAAAGCTTCCGGAAATTGCTTCAAGATTTAATATAATTAATACGATAGCAAAGCCGGGTAACATGTACAGTTATCAAAATGCCATGTTTGCATTAAGCGGGGAAATGATGCACACGGCAACCGGGCAAACCATTCAGCAATTGCTTCAGAATAAGATTTTTACACCCTTGAAAATGAGTACGGCTTCTACAGATTATGAAGCCTTGATCAAAACTAACAACTATGCTTTCCCGCATAAAAGTACCCGTACGGGATGGAATCGCCTGCCGGTTAATAAAAAGTATTTTAATGCAGTTGCAGCAGGAGGAATAAATGCAAGTGCAGATGATATGGGGAAATGGATGCGTTTTTTATTAGGCCATAACGAGCGTGTTTTAGATTCAGAAAGTATAGCAAGAGTGTTTAAGCCTCAGGTTGAAATTCCTGATGCGCATAAATATTATCAACGTTGGAAAGGGCATTTGAGATCTTCATACGCGTACGGATGGCGCGTACACGAATTTGTTGATGCAGAGACTGGAGATCAAAGTACTATGATACACCACGGAGGAAGTGTAAGTGATTTTAGAAATGAAATTGCATTATTCCCTGATGAAGATTTAGGTATCACGGTATTGTTTAATAGTCTTACCCCCTTGGCCAGCTCAGTGATTCCGGAATTGCATGAGATCGTAAAAAAAATTATGGAAGCACCTGTAAACGAAATTGGTCTGGATCAAATTGCAAGTTTTTAAAATAAGAAAAAAGCCTACAGTATTTGTAGGCTCTTTCAGATTTAAATTATAGCATAGCTGAAATTATTCAACTTTAAAAGTTGTTGATTTTAAATCTTTATTTATCGGCTCAATTAAAAGATTTCCACTTTCTCCGGTTTTTTTAAAATAAGCTCTCAACTTACCGTTATACGTTTTATGCAGTGTGGACTTGAACGGGGTGTGACTGCCCTGATCTGCATTTTCAACGCCCAGAAGAATCAACGAATTGTCAAGCTGAAAATTGACCTCCTGATCTTCCGTTTGCACTAGATTTCCATTTTTGTCTACCAGCTCAAAATCAAGAATTAAAACCGAAGCATCTTTAATGACTGAAGGAATTTCCGCTTCAGAAAGCTGCAGTTTTTTTATAGAAGATGGAGTTGCTAAACTGGCGCTGGCAACTTTTTCCCCCTTGTCATAGGCATTTGCTTCCAGCTTACCTGTTGTATAAGGAACTTTAAAATAGGGCATAGCATCATCAGCATAAATAACTTTTTTCTTGCCTAAAGACTTTCCGTTAAGAACTAATTCCACTTCCTCGGCATTGCTATAAAAAATAACATATCTTTCTTCGCCAGCTTTTCCTGACCATTCAGTAGTTATATTTCTTCTTCTTTTTGCGTCTTCTTCAGAATTGGTCATACCTATATATACCATAGGTTTTTCACTCCATAAACTTTGTCTGAAAAAGAAGTCAGGTTTTGGTTTTCCTGCCAGATCCAGAATTCCCGCCTCACTACCACGCTTAGGCCAGGGCCTGGCTTCACCTATAAAATCAAAAGCAGTCCATATAAACTGGGATGCGATATAGGGATTGTCTGTAACCGCTTTCCAGGCAGCATAGGCATCGCCATTTTCACTTCCATAAATTATCCGATCAGGATATTTTTTGTGATCTTCTTCATACCGGTATTCCTGATAGTTGTAACCCACCAGGTCTAATGTGCCGGGATAAGAAGTCTCATTTGACATAGGAACTCCCGCCAAAGCAGCTGTAACAGGTCTTGTGGTGTCTATTGCTTTTGCTGCAGCGACAAGTTCTTTTGAGAGGACTCCCATACCTTCTGCCGCCGGATTACCCGGTTTAAAGCCGCGACCAAAAATCTGAGGATTACGACCGGTATCTAAAACGGGATGCGTATAAGGATCATTTGGATAATCAATCTCATTACCAATACTCCACATGATAATTGAAGGGTGATTGCGATTGCGTTTAATCATATCCTGTACATCTCGTTTTCCCCATTCCGCAAAAGAGACATGCGCACCGTCATTGCCGGGAGTGCCTACATTCCAGCCTTCAATCCATTTGTTTTTGCCACGCGCCCACTCGTCAAAAGCTTCGTCCTGAACCAGAAAGCCCATCTCATCACACAGGTCATACAAATAATCCTGATGCGGATAATGGCTCATGCGTATCGCATTACAGCCCAAATTTTTAAGCGTTTGTAACCGCTCTGCCCATACTCCTTTAGGTACGGCTGCACCCAAAGCCCCTGCATCGTGATGAATACAAACGCCTTTTAGCAACATGTTTTTACCGTTTAGTGTGAAACCAGTATTTGGATCAAAGTTAAATGTACGAATACCTACTTTTTGCGTATAGCTATCCTGAAGATTGGTATTCTGAAGTAATTCTAAATGTAGTGTATAAAGCTCAGGATGCTCCGGGGACCAGAGTTTGGGGTCGGCAATGTTAAAGCTTAATTGTTGGGTAGTACTGGCTTCAGGATTTGTAACGACAGAAACCTCTTCGGTATATATACTTGCTCCTGAAGGATCTTGAAGACGCAATCTTAAATGGGCATTTTCACTTTTAGCAGAAGAATTTGTAAACGATGTAGAAACCAATATTTCTGCTTTTTCTTTACTCACCTGTGGTGTTTGAAAAACTATGCCCCAGGTATCAAATTGTATTGCATTTTTAGTGATCAAATACACATTTCGGTATATTCCCGAACCGGTGTAAAAGCGGGAGTCTGCATAATCTTTATGATCTACGCGCACCCAAATCTCGTTATTTTTAGCTTTTAAATACGGTGTTAAATCATAATAAAAAGGAATGAAGCCATTGGGTCTTCTGCCAATCCAGGTTCCGTTAATCCATACATCACTGTTTTTGTAAACGCCGTCAAAATAGAGTTGGTAGTTTATAGAGTCACTAAAGTCAGCTATATCAAAAGATTTACGGTACCAGGCGATTCCTCCGGGTAAAAAACCGGTACCACTTGCCCATTTTCCGTCAAAAGGGCCTTCAATACTCCAATCGTGAGGAATGCTAACGTCACGCCATGCAACACGATCCTGTTCGTTTTCTGAAAGGTCAAGGTCTCCTTTATGAAATTCCCACCCATCATTAAAGAGTTGTTTGCCTCCTTCCTGAGACAATGCTTTGGTACCAGTTAAAAAGATACTGAGCAGCGACAGTAGAAGCGTTTTTTTTAATTTTAGTGCTTTGTTCATTTCACTTTATATTAAAAAGGGAAGAAAGCGTTTACCTTCTTCCCTTCATTGAAAAACTTAATTCAAAAATTAATATCCGGGATTTTGCTTAAGCTTGCCGCCGGAAGCAGTTATGTCGCTTAATGGTATTGGGAACCAATAGTGCTTTTCTTCAAACTTTTTACCGTCAAGTGCGATACCTTTCTCATAGGTTAGGTCACCATTTGAGGCTTTTGTGATTTCTATAGAATTTGCTGGTTCGTTTTCTACATCCATAGCAATCATCCATCGGCGTACATCATAATAGCGATGCTCTTCGTAGGCCAATTCAACCCGACGCTCGCTACGTAGTGCTTCACGCATTTGGTCTTTAGATAAGCCGCTTAGAACAGGCATTCCTGCACGCTGGCGTACTGCATTAACGGCATCGTAAACCGATTGGTCTGGTCCTGCCGCTTCGTTTTGCGCTTCTGCATAGTTCAATAAAATTTCGGCATATCTAAAATACCTCCATGGAGAAGCTCCCATATTGTTCCAGTCGTTTAACGTAATATCTTCCTGAATAAATTTACGCATCAGGTACCCGGTTGGAGAGGTGTTCCAGGGTTCATTACCTTCGGGGCTGTCTTTGCCATTGGGTACAAAAGACTCATAAGCACGATCCCTTAAGATTGAACCGTTATACACTACAGTTGCATAAAAACGAGGATCACGATTTACATACGGATTTTGAGGATTGTAACCAGACCCTGCGTCTTCGATATCGGAACCATCTATCATCTCAAAATCATCTACCAGATTCTGTGTTGGGCAGTTACCACCCCATCCGCCAGAACCGTTAGGTCCATTCATACGCTCAATAGGAATTGCACGGCCTCCACTAGTGCTTGCAGGCATATAAAAGCGCATAAAAATATCCTCACTCGTCATGGTACGGGTTACAAATAGTTTTCTAAAGTTTTCTGAAGGATCAGTATCCAGATTAGTCACCAGGCTAAAACGGTTAAGATCCATCACATCCTGAGCAGCTTGAGCTGCAGCGACCCATTTAGCAGGATCGTTTGTGTCATCAGTAAATAGCGGGCTGGCAGCATATAGCAACACTCTTGACTTTAATGCCATCGCAGCAGCATCGGTAGCACGTGCACCGTTTGAAGGCGGTAGCATATCAATGGCAGCCTCAAGTTCCTGAGTGATATAGGAAACAACCTCATCTTTACTTTTGCGATCATAAAGCGCTTCAAAATCACTATTGAGATCATAAACCTCGTTACCCATCAACGGGACCTCACCAAAACCTCTTAATAACTCAAAGTAGCGAAAAGCACGAATAAAGTGTAATTCTCCAATCAGCAGGTTTTTAGTTTCGGCATCAAAAGGAGATTCATCAGTATCAATTTTAGAGAGTGCCAGATTTACCTCGCGAATGTTTCTAAAACTTCTTCCCCAGGTAGTACTCATAAACCCATAGTTACTTGGGCTCATTTGACCGCGCTGAACGAGGTAAGTTGCATCATCATTACTATAAATCGCTTCATCAGAAACCGAAGCCCACATCGCCCAGTGAAAACCACGGCCAAAACCTGCCGGAGTATCTCCACCGTTATGACCAGGCTCTTTATCAGCAATGCGTACGCCTGTATATAAACCTCTCACAAAAGCTTCAGCAAGATTGGAGTCTGCCCAAACGGCCTGATCTGTTAAACTGGTACTTTCTACATCGAGAAGGTCTTTTTCACAGCTTAGATTGACCAAACTGAGGCCACCTAAAGCTAACATCATTATTATTTTCTTCATCTCTTAAAAGTTTACGTTAATACCTAGGTTATATGTTTTTAATTGTGGGTAGAATTGACCGCTGGTGCTGTCCCCTTCAGGATCTACATCTTTAGACTCGGTGAAGGTTACCAGATTATAACCACTGGCATAAACTCTTGCCGAAGAAATGCCTAGAAATGAAAGGCTGCTTTGAGGCAAGCTGTAGCCCAACTCCAGGTTTTTAAGCCTTAAAAAGGAAGTGTTCACCAGCCAAAAGTTATTTCTAAATAAGCCCTCGTTTATACTTGAAGAAGTACGCACATCTACACGAGGGTAGCTTCCGTCAGGGTTGTTGGGGCTCCAGCGGTTGTCTGCCCAAGTGCTAAAAAAGTTGCCTACTTCTCCAGACTCTGGCGCAACGTACTGTACAGAACGCGCCTGACCCTGCCACAGCATACTCAGATCAAAACTCTTATAATTTACACCTAAAGTTAAACCATAAACGATTTGAGGTACATTAGTCAATTCCTGACGTACGCGGTCTAATTCGGTAATCTCCCCGTCGCCATCAACGTCACGGTAGATTAGATCTCCCAGTTGTTGACCGGGTAAGGTTACATTATTATCAAGATCTTCCTGAGTTCTAAAAATGCCTATAGCATCGTATAAAAGACCTGAGCCTAGTGGTTTGCCTTTTGAAAGTTGATAGTCAGGTATACCCTGTGGATCGTCTAAGAAAACAACTTCATTTTTATTGAAAGTAAAGTTAGCATCTGCAAAGAAGCTGAATTCTCCCCAGGTTTGGTTATACCCAACGATTGCTTCAAAACCTCTGTTTTTTACTTCACCAATATTTTCCTGCGGAATAATTGCGTCAAGATCAAATTCATTAACAATACCTGAAACAAAAGGTAGTGAGCCGCTTCGTGCAGTTAACAAGTCGCTACGTACTTCGTGGAAGTAATCAAGCTCTATACTGAAGTTGTCAAATAAGTCTGCGCTTACACCTATATCAAGCTTTTTGGCCGTTTCCCAGGTGATCCCTGGGTTTGCCAGCTGATTGATGATAAAAATAGGAAGTGGTGTCCCATTGGGATCTACAAAGTCAGTAGGACGTAACGCGTAGGTGTTTAAATACTGAAATGGATCGATTCTATCATTACCCAGCAAACCGTAAGAAGCTTTAACCTTAAGATTCCTGACAGCATCAGAATTAAACCAATCCTCTGCCGAAATTCTCCAGCCTAGGGAGATACTGGGGAAGAATCCGTAACGATTTCCTTCAGCAAAGCGTGAAGAGCCGTCGTATCTGGCCTGTACTTCCGCTAAGTATTTTTGGTCATAATCATAAGAGATTCGGCTAAAGTAGTTACGACGTGTAAAGCGCTGGCTATAGCCACTATTGCTGCTTTGCTCCGGTTCACCACCACCCAAATTAAATTCTGGAATTTCAGCAGATATAAAACCACTTCGGAAGGCTTCAAAAACGCTACGGTTACTTTCTTGCTGTTCATAAGCTATGAACGAATTGATGTGATGCAGGTCAAAACTACGCTCAAAGTTGAGGCGTATGTTTGCCGTCTGAAGTTGTCTGTTATCCTGAGCCTGAAGTAATTCAGGAGTTCGGGAATCAGGGCCTGCGATCACTTCATTAAAAGTTGCCGGGCTGGTTGAGTTGTCGATCTGATAAACAGTAAAAGGTATGGCAAAACGCTTGCGAGCAGCAAAGCTGCGGTCTTCAGAATAGAAACCTTTAATAGATAAACCTTCTATAGGAAGTTTATAGTCTAAAGTCAACGTCGAGTTTAAAACCGTAGTAGGTTGCACATCAGTTCCCGGTATTCCGGTAGGTATAATGATAGGATTCTGCCCTTGTTCTACCCCTGCGGAAGGTAAACCATTAGAATAACGAGCCGGAATAGTAGGATAGGTTCTATAAATCGCTCTAAAGATATCTCCCGCACTACGTGTGGGAAATATACGATCTTCTTTGCGGTAGTTTAAATCCACTCCTAAGGTTAGGTTTGATGTTACATCAACGTCAAGGTTTGCCCGCAGGTTTACCTGCTTGTAATTGTTGATACCGTCTTTGTAAATACCATCTTGATTGGTGCGACCCAATGAGGTAAAATATCTAAAATGCTCACCGCCTCCTCTAAGGGATACATTTTCACTATCCTGTAGTGACCAATCGCTTATGGCTGCATCTGTCCAGCTGGTGTTGGGGTAATTATCAGGGTCACTTCCGGTAGCAAAAAGCGCTATATCATCATTCGAGTAGATTTGGTTCATACCACCACTTGGATTTCGGTAGAAGTTGATTTCATTGAGAATGGTTGCATAAGTTGGTGAGTCTGCTAGTTTAGGAAGATTTGCGGGAGTAGAAAATCCCTGGTTAGCAGTTATACTAAAGCTAGGTTTACCCATTTTACCTCTTTTGGTGGTTATGAGGATTACACCGTTTGCCGCCTGTGCACCATAAATAGCAGCAGATGCATCTTTAAGAACCGTAATGTTTTCAACATCATTGGGATTAAGACGATCAAGTCCTCCTAAACGATTGGGAATACCATCAATTACAACAAGAGGATTGTTATCACCTGTTGTACTAATACCTCTAATGCGTATAGTAGCACCATCTGCTCCAGGTTCACCAGAGCGGTTATTTGCTACAACCCCAGAGAGTCTTCCGGCGAAGGAATTAGAGAGGTTAGGCTGCGGGCTCTTGACGAGTTCTTCTCCTTTTACGGTAGATACTGCTCCGGTCAGTGTAGTTTTTGACTTCTGCCCATAACCTACAAGAACCACTTCATTCAATTCGGCTATATTTTCCTGTAATTTGATATGGATAGTTGTTTGAGTACCTACGGAAACTTCCTGTTCGGTAAAGCCAACGTATGAGAATACTAAAGTAGCATCTGGACTGGCTGCTATAACATAGTCTCCATCAAAACCGGTAACCACTCCATTTGAAGTTCCTTTGACCAGAACGCTAACTCCGGGAAGAGGGGTGTTGTTCATGTCTGTAACGACTCCTGATATTTGTTTATCTTGAGCTTGCAGGTGCATGGAAAACAGAAAAAGTAGCAAGCCGCAGAGCGCCGCCGACTTTTTAAATAGATAATAATTAGTCATACATTCGTGTTTTAGTTGTTTTAAGATGTGTTGTGCACTACGTAATCGATTTCGTGCTGGTACAATTTTCTGACAATTTTATGTTAAAACACGGGTGGGCAGTGTCATTTTATAGGGTACAAAATGGTTTTTGCTTAATTAAAACGTGTTTTTTTAAGAATGTATTAATGAATTGCTCTTAAGATTGTAGATTTGATAATTGTTAAAAAAACCTTAACTGATGCGGTATTTCTTTAGTATACTTCTTGTTTTTTGTTTTTATGTAATGCCTGCTCAGACATTAACAAAGCCTGCAGAGTCTATTGATGATCAGCTTATATTTTACAATTTTGATCTTTCAAGTGGTATCTCAAACAGCTATATAAATAGCATTGAACAGGATGAATTTGGTTTTATTTGGATAGGAACCATTGATGGTCTTAACCGCTATGATGGGAGTGATTTTAAAATTTACCGGCACCGTGCCGCAGATAGTACTAGTCTCTTTAATAATTATATTGAAAGTTTAAAAAATACCGATTCTGAGGATTTGCTTATCCTCACAGATGCGGGTATAGATATTTATAATGATGAAACAGATTCGTTTCAAAATGTTCATCTTTTAAATAATGTAACCGACAATGTAAGTGCGCTGGCAAAGCGTCAAAAGGGAGGATATTTTGTAGGGTACTATAGTGAGGGAGTGCGCATTTTTGATGAGAATAATAAAATGATCGCATCGTATAGGAACCGTAAAGAAGATCCTTCTTCTTTAAGCTATAATGAGGTGTCAAGCTTGTTATCTCAGGGAGATTCTATCTTGTGGGTAGGGACGTTTCGAAAAGGGCTTAACCGAATAGATTTAAAAAAGAATACGGTTAATCGATTATGGTTTGATAAGCAAAGTTTAGCGGATGAACAGCCCGGAGTGCGTGCTTTACATTTAGACAAAGCAGGAAATCTGTGGATAGGCTCCCAAAACGGTCTTTTTGTACTTAAAACCGACGGAAGTTTTCGGACTCTTGGTACAGGAGGTCCTAATGCGTTGAGTGATACCGAAATTTTAAGTTTTGCAGAAGACAATCAAGGGCGTATGTGGATTGGGACGCGAAATGGTGGGCTCAACATCCTAAAGATAGACTCCTTCCTGAATAAAAGTGCAGTTCCGGAGATAACACAGTTTTTACCGCGTAAAGACGGAAGCAGTGTTTATAACCGAACTGTTTCAGCATTAAAATTAGATCGAGGAGGTAATATGTGGATTGGGACCAGTAACGGACTAAACTTCGTTAATCCACAAGGAGAGCCCATTAAACTTATAGATGGCGAATCTTCAGTATGGGGCTTGCTTAGTCATATGAGAATAGGTTCTTTAGCAACTAGCAAGACAGGAAATGTATTTATAGGTACTGATGGTGGAGGTATAGATCTGTACCACGCAAAATCAGGTAAAATAACACCTTTTGCGGTTACAGGCAAAGGAGAAAAAGGCCTTAGTAATGATTATGTAATTTCCCTTCTGGAGGACTCAAAAAAGCGTTTGTGGGCTGGTACTTACAAGGGGGGGCTTAATAAACTGGAAAATGATATCTGGAGTCATTATTTGCAAGGAGATCAGGTAGATGGTAATGATGTGCGTACAATTTTTGAAGATTCGCAACATAGAATTTGGGTAGGAACAAATCGTGGAGGTCTTTATAAGTATGATGATAAAAATGACATTTTTGAGTATGTTGAAATTTTAGGAAAGCTAGATGTAAGAGCTATCGATGAAGACAGTAAGGGTAATTTATGGATGGCAACATACAGTGATGGTATTTTGAAATATAATCCTGTAATCAAAGTAGTTACTAAATATGACTCGCGTATTCTTAAGGGATTACCTTCAGATATTTTCTTCTCTCTTGTGTTGGTTTCAGACGATGAACTTCTAGCGGGTAGTAGGTTTGGCGGTCTGGTTAAATTTAACATCAAAGATCAAAGCTTTAGTGTAATAAACGAGCAAAATGGGTTGCCCAATACTACCATCAATAGTATAGTTCCTTATAATTCAGAAGAGGTATGGATAAGTACAAACTATGGTCTAAGTTCTTATAATTTTAAAACAAATGAGGTATCTAATCTGCTAAACCAAAGTTCAATTCAGAAAGGTGAATTTAATATAGGTGCGGCAATACGTGATCAAAAAGGCAATCTCTGGTTTGGGGGTAATAAAGGGCTTAATGTTTTTAATCCTGATAATTTATATGGTGAGGGGACCGTGTACGGCATTTTATTTAAAGATTTAAAAATTAATAATGAAAGCGTTGCAGTAAAGCCTGGTGGGGCACATGCAATTCTGTCAAAAACGCTTAATGATATAGAGACGCTGAAGCTCACGTATAAAGAGAACTTGTTTTCAATTGATTTTGCTTTAATCAAATACCCATTTTCTCAGGATGTAGTGTATTCTTATAGGCTAGAAGGTTACAACGATAACTGGGTTGATTTAAGTACAAACAATCGTATTAATTTTACAAATATTCCGGCAGGCAAATACAATTTAATAATCAAGGCAATGGAACAGTCGGGACATGTGGTTCAAAAAGAATTACCCATTATTATTACACCACCTTTTTGGCTAACTTGGCCGGCATATATATTATATATGCTGCTTGCTATTCTTTTTATTTATGCAATTTCAATTTATTATTCTGAACGCGTTAAATTGAAAAACTCGCTCGTCTTTGAAAAGAAACAACGTCAATTAGAACATGACTTTAATGAAGAGCGACTGCGCTTTTTCTCCGGTTTTTCTCATGAACTTAAGACACCTTTAACTCTGATTCTGGCACCTCTGGATATTCTTGCAGGTGAGCTTAAATCTTCGAGACATCACGCGCGTATAGATCTGATCAAAAGAAATGCTTCAGATTTACTCGTATCTATAAACAGGTTGTTGGACTTTCGCAAAACAGAAGAAGGTCTTAGTAAGCTATACATCCAGCACTACGATCTGGTGAATACATTAAAGTACTGGACGAGCCTTCACAAAAATGCAGCAGATGTTAAGAAAATTGATTTACAATTTGAAACTGAATTTGATGAGCTTCAGGTTGTTAATGATGTTGATAAGCTTCAAATAATTTTAAATAATCTTATTAGTAACGCGCTGAAGTATACCTTAGAAGGAGGAGAGGTCACGGTAATTTTAAAGGCAAATTCCGATAATTATAGCATTACAGTTTCTGATTCTGGAGTAGGTATTCACGAAGAAGAATTTGAGCATATTTTTAACTGGTTTTACCATTCTAACAGTTCGGTCAAGCGCAGCGGTTCGGGCATAGGTCTTTCGCTTTCAAAACGTTTTGCAGAATTGCATGCAGGAACGCTTACGGTAAAAAGTAAAGAGGGGGAGGGGAGTACATTTACTTTAGAGTTGCCCTTTGACCTTGCTGAAGTGCCCCGTGAACAAATTGATAAAGCTTCAGATTCAGATACTGTAAACGAGCAAATAGAGAAACCATTTGTTGCACATTCTGAACCAACATCCCGCGTTAAAAAAGCCTTATTGAATGGCGAAAAACAGCGAGAACTTATCTTGCTGGTAGAAGATAATGAAGATATTCTTATAGTATTAGATGACATCTTAAGTGAAGAATATGATCTGATTCATGCTGTTAACGGGGAAGAAGGTGCTCAGATGGCCACTAAATTTATACCTGATCTAATTATCACAGATGTGATGATGCCTGTAAAAGACGGGATTGATATGTGTCATGAACTAAAACTCAATAAAGAAACATCACATATCCCTGTTATTATGCTTTCGGCAAAAAACAATACAGCAGTCAAGGTAAGCGGCTACAAGGAAGGAGCAGATGATTACCTTACTAAACCTTTTGAACCTGCGTTGATAAGAGCGCGAGTGCGTAATCTTCTTGATAGTCGTAATATGCTAAAGCTTTACTTTAATCAAAATAGCGATCAAAACACTTTAAGCACAAGTGAAAGCCGGGTGTTGGATAAAGAGAAGGAGTTTTTGGCAGATTTTGAAAAGGCTGTTTTGAAGTTTAAGGATGCAGAGGGCTCAATCATCGCGAAACTCACAAAAAATATGGGAATGAGCAGAACATCGCTGTATAAAAAAATCACCGTACTAACCGGAGAAAATATTAACAGTTATGTGCGTATCATCAAAGTGAATAAAGCAGCTCAGTTGATGCGGGAAGAGGGGTACAGTGTTTCTCAGGCTGCGACAGAAGTAGGATTTAGCAGCCCTAAGTATTTCAGAAAAATCTTCAAAGAGCAATTTGGTAAGCTTCCGTCAGAGGTAACCACCTCATTTAATAAATTACTTTAACAGTTGGTGATTAAAACATAATAGTATTTCCAGTTTTGTTTTATTTCTTTTAGTGAATACTTAAGTCATAGCAATATAATTTATCATCTTATTAAATGTTAGCTTTAGTCTATTAAATAACGTTAATACCAGAGAGCAAGTCTGTCGTATCACGTAAATTAGAAGTTTTGACAGCTGTCAGTTTATTAAATATCAAATTATGCAAAAACCAAATGAACGTCTAAAAGGTCAAACCGCAATAGTTACTGGTTCAAGTTCGGGTATAGGTGCTGCCGTAGCGCTTGCTTTAGGAAGAGATGGTGCTAATGTGGTTGTCAATTATAACTCTTCAAAAGAAGAAGCAAATAAGGTAGCAGATAAAATAAATAAAGATAGCACCTGTGGGGAGGCCATAGTAATACAATGCGATGTTAGTAAAGAAGATCAGGTTCAGGCTATGTTCAAAGAAACAATAGAGAAATTTGGAACCGTAGATATTTTGGTTGCCAATAGCGGCTTGCAAAAAGATGCACCTCTTCATGAGATGACTTTAAAAGACTGGCAACTGGTTATAGATGTCAATCTTACCGGGCAGTTTCTGTGCGCGCGGGAAGCTATACGCGAATTTATGCGCCGTGGTATGCGCAAGGATGTCTCTAAATCTTTAGGCAAAATCATCCATATGAGTTCTGTACATCAGATCATTCCGTGGGCAGGACATACTAATTATGCAGCTTCAAAGGGAGCGATCGTTATGTTGATGGAAAGTATTTGCCAGGAGTATGCTCCTCTTAAAATACGATGTAACAGCATTGCTCCGGGAGCGATAAAAACAGATATTAATAGAGATGCCTGGGAAACCGAAAGTGCACTCAATAAATTGAATAAGCTGATTCCGTATAAACGTATAGGAGTGCCAGAAGACATAGGCAGTACGGCTGCCTGGTTGGCATCAGATGAATCAGAATATATTAATGGCACTACTCTGTTTGTTGACGGAGGGATGACGTGCTATCCAGGATTTACAACAAATGGTTAGGAAAAATACAGAAGAACAAAAAAGATTAGATTCCCATTATTCAGGTAATGAAGACTGGTTGCATTGGGGTCCTTATTTAAGCGAAAGACAGTGGGGTACTGTACGTGAAGATTACAGCGCTAACGGTAATGCCTGGGGCTATTTTCCGCACGATCACGCGAGAAGTAGGGTCTACAGATGGGGAGAAGATGGTTTGGCAGGTTTTACAGATCGCTATTGTAACGTGTGCTTTGGCCTTGCTTTATGGAATGGGAAAGATTCTATATTAAAAGAGCGCTTGTTTGGCCTAACAGGTCCAGAAGGTAATCACGGTGAAGATGTAAAGGAACTCTATTATTATTTAGAGAATACGCCTACGCATTCTTATATGAAGCACCTTTATAAGTACCCTCAAAATGAATATCCATATGGGGACCTGGTGACTAAAAATCAAAGTCGAAGCAGAAAGGATGATGAGTACGAGATTTTAGATACCGGTCTGTTTGATAACAATGAATATTTTGACGTTGTTACCGAATATGCAAAAGCAGGCCCTGATGACATTTGCATTAAGATTTCAGTAACAAACCGAAACGCTAAGGCTGCAGAATTACATGTCTTACCTACCTTGTGGATTCGTAATTTCTGGAGTATTAGAGATATGCCTTTTAAGCCTTCCATAATGAAGAATAAGAATGGCAAATCACCTTCGGTACACATAAAGCATCCGTATACGGGAGATTATAATTTATATTTTGAAAAGCCCGATCACCAGCTTTTTACCGAAAATGAAACCAATGATGAGCGTTTATATTTGCAAACAAACGACCATCCTTACAAAAAAGATTTCTTTCATAAAACAGTAGTCAATAACGACTACAGTCTGGCAAAAAAGAAACAGGAAGGAACCAAGTTTGCACCGCATTATGAGCGCAATGTCAAGGCTGGAGAAACGGTAGTTTTCAAACTAAGATTAACTAATGCTGATTTAAAAGATGATGCATTTGGTTTAGAATTTGATTCCCTTTTTGAAAAGCGAGTTCAGGAGTGTTTAGACTTTTATGAAGGTGTTAATCAAGTAAAAGATGAGGAGGCTAAAGAAATTCAGCGTCAGGCTTTTGCAGGTTTATTATGGTCTAAGCAATATTACAACTACGAAGTAGAACAGTGGCTTAAAGGAGATCCTAAAGTTTCTACACCCCCGCAAGAACGCTATCACGGGCGTAACAGCAACTGGAAAACCTTGCGGAATCATGATATTCATCTGATGCCAGATTCTTGGGAATATCCGTGGTATGCTGCTTGGGATAGTGCATTTCATTGCATTACAATGGCTTATATAGATCCGGAGTTTGCAAAAAAGCAGTTGCTACTTTTTACTAAAGAATGGTATATGGCTCCTAACGGTCAGATACCTGCTTACGAGTGGAACTTTAGTGATGTTAATCCGCCTACACAAGCTTTTGCAGCGCTACAGATTTATAAGATAGAACGGGATACTGCCGGGAAAGAAGATATAGATTTTCTTAAGCGCATGTTTAATAAACTATCGCTCAACTTCAACTGGTGGGTAAATCAGGAAGACCGCAGACAGAATAATGTTTTTCAGGGTGGCTTTTTAGGTCTTGATAACATTGGAGTTTTTGATCGCAGTAGTGGTATTCCCGGTAACGCGACATTAGAACAAGTAGACGGTACCTCTTGGATGGCGCTTTATTGCCTGAATATGCTTGAGATTTCAATTAAAATAGCATTAGTAGACCCTTCCTATGAAGATATGGCAACCAAGTTTTTTGGTCACTTTATCTTTATTGCTGAAGCTTTAAACAAACTCAATGAAGATTATGAAGGGACCTGGGATGAAGAAGAAGGTTTCTTCTATGACAAGTTGGTTTTTGAAGACGGAAGCTTCCAGCCTATAAAAGTGCGTTCTATAGTTGGGATCATGTCTCTAATCGCTGTTTTACATATTAAGAGAGAGACTTTAGATCGTCTGCCTAATTTTAAATACAGTGTCAACTGGTTTAGAAAATACCGAATGGCAAACCTGAAGTATATGGTTATTCAGGAATTTTCTGATGATTCAGATTTACTCTTGGCTCTTGTTCCTAAAGAGCGTGTTGAGATCATGTTAAGTGCAGTTTTTGATGAGAAAGAATTTTTGAGTGAGCACGGTTTGCGTTCATTGTCTAAAATTCATGAAAAAACCTATAAAATAGATATTGACGGATCTAATTATGAGATAAAGTACGAGCCGGCAGAATCTGAGTCTTCTATGTTTGGAGGAAATTCTAACTGGAGAGGCCCTGTGTGGATGCCATTTAATTATCTGTTTGTTACAGCAATTAAGGAATTTAGAGATTATTACGGTAAGGATCTTGAGGTTGAGTACCCTAAGGGAAGTGGAGAGATCTTGAGTCTTAATGACATCAGGAATGATTTGATGAAGCGTCTGCTAACCCTTTTTCATACCGACGAAAATGGAGACCGACCGATAAACGCACAGCACAAGGAGATTTATAAAGATCCTCATTTTAAAGACCTAGTTTTGTTTTATGAGTATTTTCATGGTGATACGGGTAGAGGAGTAGGAGCTTCACATCAAACAGGTTGGACTGCTCTTATTGCAAACATGATCCATGAAATATATTAATAGTAATTGAACCTCAATATCATGAAAATCGCCTATATTTTTCTAATTAACTTATTCTTTTTACACACGATGACAGCGCAAGATTTTAAACTTACTAAAGATCACGATGCCCTTTTGGTTAAAGATTTAGATAAAGCCGCAGCTTTTTACAGTGATATTTTGGGGCTACCTGAGATTGATAATGCAGGTTTGGGACCAAAATTCAGATGGTTTGCTTTAGACAACAACGTTCAGATTCATTTGATAGAAAGTGATGAAGCGTTTAAGCCACATAAAGGAGTGCATTTAGCTTTGAATATTAATGATCTTGATGGTTTTATGAAGTTTTTGAAATCTAAAAATATTCCTTTTGAGAATTGGCCAGGAGAAACCGGTACTACAAACACAAGACCTGATGGTGTACGACAAATATATCTTACAGATCCAGATGGATATTGGATAGAAATAAACACCAATAAGCTCTAAAAAAATCTATGGATTTTTATCTAATCACAGCAATTTTAGTAGGGCTTGCCGCAATCTTTGGTTATATAAACGTACGTTTTCTTAAGCTGCCTAACACCATAGGTTTGATGTTGATTACGCTTCTGTTTACATTAGGAGTTTTAGGTATCGCCTATTATGATGATACCTTGCTAGAGGCAGAAAAGGAAATTATTAGCAGTATAGATTTTGAGAAAGTATTGCTTGACGGTATGTTGAGCTTTTTACTTTTTGCAGGAGCACTACACACCAATTTTGAACAACTTAAAGTGCAGCGCTGGCCGGTAATCGTATTTGCAACAGTAGGCGTTTTAACCTCAACATTTCTTGTTGGTGGCGCTTTATATTATGTTTTGATGGTGTTAGGACTGGGGGTTGACTTTATTTATTGTTTGTTATTTGGAGCGTTGATCTCACCTACAGACCCAATAGCAGTATTGGGAATTCTCAAAAAAGCAGGCGCACCTAAAAATTTAGAAACCAAAATAGTAGGAGAATCTCTATTTAATGATGGAGTCGGTGTCGTGGTATTTCTTACCATTTTTAAAATAGCCGGATCGTCAGATCCGGTTACTCCTGGTGATATTTTAGAGTTATTTGGTCTTGAAGTTTTAGGGGGTATTGGATTGGGTTTAGGAATAGGGTATTTAACTTACAAATTGCTAAAGTCTATAGATGATTATGATATTGAAGTGATCATCACACTTGCGGCAGTTATGTGCGGCACAGTAGCAGCGCAAAAGCTTCATATGTCTGCGCCGCTAGCAATGGTAACTGCAGGACTTGTAGTAGGAAACGATACAGCACGTAAACACACGATGTCTGAACTTACCGAAACTTATGTAGATAAATTCTGGGAGCTCATAGATATCTTATTAAATACGATCCTGTTTGTATTGATAGGTATGGAAATGCTAATCATAAGCTTTGAAGTGACGGCGATTATTGCAGGTTTAATTGCGATCCCAGTCGTGCTGATTTGTAGATATATTTCATTATTAATCCCTATCAACTTTTTTGAAAAACATCTCAATTTTGTACCGCGTACTGATGTTATCATGACGTGGGGTGGCCTTCGAGGAGGAATTTCAATCGCGTTAGCGCTTAGTCTCACTCAAGATATGCATCGTGAACTATTCTTAGTAATTACTTATATTATTGTGATCTTTTCAATTCTTGTGCAGGGGCTTACAGTAGGTTCTGTGATTAAAAAACTTGGAGTCAATAAGGCTAAATAGTAAGAATTATATGACCTAATTTGATTAGATAAAAGTAAAAGCATAAAAAAACCGTTAGGAAACTAACGGTTTTTTTATGCTTTTAAGTAATTATTTTTTCAATATTCATTATTTAAAATAATAAATATGTTTATTTTTGAACAAGTATAAATTTTAGCATTGATGAAGCTAAAAGTATGTCAGGTTGGGTTTAGGGACTCGTTTATTATGAACATTAGACCTGACTAGTTGAAGCCTCCGAAAGGAGGCTTTTTTATTGGCGCCGCCAAAGGGTTTAATACCCCGAGGCTTGCCTCGAAATTGAAAATTTGTTTCTAACGAATGCCTCATGGGCTTGCCCCGAGGTAGTTTACTGGAGGCTTACTGGGTTATTTCATCTTAACATTACTCAGCGCGCTCCAGACCTTCATCTATGCGCTCTTCAACCTCCTCATCGATTTCAGAATCAATTTCTGGTTTTTCAACTTTTTCCCCGTTTTCTAACCAAAACGTGAAAAACATAGGATAGTGATCAGAGCCTATATTAGGAAGTCGCAGCATACGATCTACCACAATATTTTTTGAATGAAATAAATGATCTATAGGGAAACGTAAATACCAGTAGTCTGCATGAAAGGTGGGGAATAAACCTCTGCCAATTCTGGGGTCTATGAGTCCGGTGATTTTTGCAAACAATCTACTTACCCGAGACCAAACCACATCGTTGAGGTCGCCACACACCAGAATAGGGTGGTCAGCGTCTAACTCACGTACTGCTTTACCTACAATTAGAAGTTCTGCATCGCGTTCTTCTGAGGTTTCATTTTCAGTAGGGCTGGGAGGTGCCGGATGAACACAAATTAGCTCCAGAGGTTTATCGCTTCCGAAGTAAACTTTAGTGAAAATGGAAGGTACATCTTTCTCTACCAGATAATTAACCTGAGTTTCCGCCAACTCATATTTGCTATACAGATGCATTCCGTAGAAATTATCTAAAGGAACTCGTACGATATTAGGATACTCTTTTTCTAATTCTTTTAAACCGTTTTCCCAGTTCTTGTCAGTTTCCATAACAAGTAAAATATCTGGAGTATGTATGTTGACTTGCTCTATAAGTTTACCGTATTCTTCATTGGTTTGTAAAACATTAGAACTTAATAGGCTTATTTGTCTTAAAGAATCAGGATTGTCTGGTTTTGAATCGCGCAGGGGATAAAAATGAGTATATGGAAAAATGACATAAAGCTGAAACGCAAAAGCTGCAAGCAGGCTAATAGCTACAATGTACTGCCATTCACTTACCGGAAATTCAAAAATAGCCAACAGTGCAATAACTAGGGCTTGAAGAAAACAGCTTTGAACTCTTATAAAATCCCAGCCTCTAATAATCCAGTGAGTTCCTTGAGTAAGTGGTAAAAGCGCAATTAGTATTAAAAATAAGGCGAATCCGTATAAAACCATTAGGGTGAGTTTAGCGGGTGAGTTGGTGAAAAAGTTCTTCTAAAGAAGTATTTATACGAGAAAGCTGGAGTGTTTTTAGTCCGTTATCATGTGCAAAATCAAACAGGGCGGGCCGCATATCTTTTTGCGTATCAAAACTGATTTCATAACTAAAACCTTCTGTGTTATTCACGTAATTAACGTGAGTTAAATTTTTAAGTGCTACTTCCTCTACACGATAATCAAATTCTACTTTTATGATTTGCTCACTACCGGCTTTAAGGTCTTTTAGTTGCCGGTCTGCAACAATCTTCCCTTTATTAATGATGATAACTCGATCACAAATAGCTTCAACCTCTTGCATAATGTGTGTAGAGAGCAAAACGGTTTTGGTTTTGCCTATAGTCTTAATGAGCCCGCGTATTTCTTTCAGTTGATTGGGGTCAAGACCCGTTGTGGGTTCGTCAAGAATTAGAACTTCAGGATCGTGTATCAGCGCAGCAGCCAGGCCTACACGTTGCTTGTAGCCTTTGCTTAATTGTTTGATCTTTTTAGTTACTTCGGGTTGCAAGCCGGTAAGAGAGATAACTTCAGCTATGCGATCTTTTGACGTGTGATTGAGATCAGCGTGAAGTTTAAGATATTCTTTAATGTACATTTCCGGGTATAACGGATTGTTCTCTGCAAGATATCCCACTCGTTTTTGAACCTCTAAAGCTTCATTTTCTGTAGAAAAACCAGCTATAAAAGCAGATCCTGATGATTGTTTCAGATAGGTGGTTAAGATTTTCATCATCGTGGTTTTACCAGCTCCATTAGGACCTAAAAAACCGGTGATTTCACCTTTTTTGACCGAAAATGATAAATCGTCAAGTGCTTTCTGAGCACCGTAGATTTTGGTTATGGCCTCTACAGTTATAGACATACTGGCTTAAAATAAGGAAACTTTAAAAGTTAAAAGTAAACAAATAGCAGTGAGACGGCTGTTTTCAAAACCTTAAAATTAGGTCAATATAAAAATAAACTCACCAGATTAAGCTATTTGAAAAATATCTTCTAACAAAGCAGTTTAAATACGAGGTTCTATTTTGTTTTCTTCAAATAATCCATCCTTTTTTTTTGAAATGTGTAAAAATCAACCCCTTTTAAAATTCTTCTTATTTATTTAAGTACTTTAGCAGCATAATTAATGAATCACATGTCTTACGTAC
>Ga0207888_100260_pt1 | contig 26476 bp, 32 predicted proteins | sample LinPmetageLP43_FD_184055 | JGI IMG/M metagenome (GOLD analysis project Ga0207888, IMG submission 184055) | Marine viral communities from the Pacific Ocean - LP-43 (SPAdes) | ecosystem: Environmental > Aquatic > Marine > Oceanic | place: Pacific Ocean | collected 2010-08-27 | reverse complement strand
GTGAGGAGTTTATCAAATTCCGGCTGATGCAGATAGCCTGCCTTCCCTAAAGAAAACCTGTTTTTATAGGGAGCGTCTCCTGCGGGAATGCGAAAATCCCGGTGGATCTCGTGCTGCTTCAACATGTTTTTTTCGGTACGTATAAATACCTGACTTAGTACATAATTGATGTGAATACTTTGGGAAACCGTATGTATAAAGTAGATAAACAAAAAAACACAAATAATGGCAAAAAACACACCCAGACTCGCTGCCAGTTTGGGAAAGCTGTCGGTATGGGCACTGGCGATGGGGATCGCCAGGATCAAGGCGTAAATGATGGTACCCGAACTGAAACCCAGAACCAGCTGATGGTGCTTTTCAGCAAGTAGCAGGGGAATAAGGCGTGGGGAATAATTGCTAAGTTAACAACTTGCAATAATATTCATTCAACTCTATGTCCAGTCTAATGTAATAATTCCACTCTAAGAAAGAGGGCTTTAAAGAACGAGTAACATTAATTTTATATATAATTGCAGTATCTTTTAAAGTGGCACTGTTTGACCGAAGCAGGTGGCACCATTACTCCGAAATAGCCATCGCCGCTGATTGCTATGAGATACCTTCAGTAAAATAAGAATTCTCCTTATTTAATCGAAATATGTTAAAAACATTAAATTTTCAACCTGCGTGCAAATAAAAAGGGTTTCCAGAGTAAAACTCTGGAAACCCTTGTAAACACTAGTGGAGAAGATGGGATTCGAACCCACGACCTCTTGACTGCCAGTCAAGCACTCTAGCCAACTGAGCTACATCCCCATTTTCTTACGCCAGCGTCTTCCTGCGGCACTTTTCAGATATTTTTCACGATTACGTGCTTCAACCTGAGTTTCTTTATCTTCAGAGTAAATGATTTCCCAAGGCCTGTAAGGCTTTGTAGAAGTCACACTTCCTCGATTGTGTTGTGCAAGTCTGGAATCTAAATCCTTTGTAAAACCTACATAATTTCTTCCAGTACTCAAACTTTTCAAAATATATACAAAATACACTACCAGTCAAATTTTGCACTCCCCGCCCGTACCGAAAAGGTACGTTCGGGCGGGTAGCAAACTGAGCTACATCCCCATTATTACGGAGCAAATATAAATCAAATTGCTTTTATAACAGGCTATTGTTTTTCTTTTAAAACCAATAGTGGAATTCTACTTTCAAACACAGATTTCTTTACAGAATTATCATCCCAAAGCTTTTCAAAAAAGCCGCGTTTACGCTTAAAAACACACAGCATATCAGGGTTATTTGCATTTAAATGCTCTAACAAACCTTGAAAAACTGTTGCATTTTCTGATGATTTATACATATCCACAAGCTCTCCTAAATTAGCATCAAACTCAGAATCCTCAGGTAAATATTGTGGGGTTTTTATCTGCAGCAAGCGTAAGTCTGCTTTATAACGCTTCTTAATTGAGCGCAAAGGATCTAGAGTCATTTTATCATTTACAATACCAGATTTTACCGCCATTAATATACGTGAGATTGGTTTATAGGTATAATCAACCGGTACTACTAAAACAGCAGTTTCTGTTTCACGAAGAAGACCTCCGGCTGTTTTTCCTAAAAAGTTAGCTTGATTAATATTGTGATGTTTTGGTGTCAAAACGATAAGATCAAGATTGGTCTTTTGGTGAAATTTACCCACAGCTTCTACCCAGTCATCTCCTTCAAGCGGTTTTACGCGTATTTTTACGCCTTCAGTATTATAAGCGGTTAATTCTTCTTTTATTTCTTGTTCTGCTATTTGAGCCATTTTGAGACTTTTAGCAGGTAATCCTCCTGAACGCCCGGGCTCTTTGTAAAGTTTAGAAACATAGAGTGTCGCCTTAAGCACACGCGCCAGTTCTAAAATATAAGTGACATTCGTGTTAGAAACGACACTGTGATCGCCAAGGGGAAGGAAAATAGTTTTCATCTTTAGAAGCTTTATCTCAATTTTGGACAAAATTAAAGCTTCTAAATGATACGAAAAGCAAATCTCACGCAAATAGATGAAATACTTCAACTTACACGCGCATGTGCGAAGGCTATGATTGCAAAAGGTATTTTTCAGTGGAACGAGCATTACCCTTCTCGCGCTGCTTTTGAAAAAGATATTAGACGTGACGAATTGTTTGTTTACATAAAAGGCGATCGCATCATAGGCACCATAGTGATTTCAACCTTAAAAGATAAGATTTACAATGAGATTACCTGGCTAACTCCTGCAGACGCTCACAGCGTCTATATACATCGGCTGGCAGTACATCCTGATTTTCAAGGGCAAGGTATTGCACAACAACTGATGCAGTTTGCAGAAGATTATGCTCGTGAAAACGACTTTCTTTCGGTGCGTCTGGATACATTCAGTAAAAATAACCGCAACAATACTTTTTATACCAAACGCGGTTATGAGAAGCTCGATCCGGTTTATTTCCCTAAACAAAGTGAGTTTCCGTTTTATTGCTACGAGCTGGTTTTGTAAAACCTAATTAAGAAAGAGTAATTTCGCAGCAACCTGCTATTTATGTCGAAGACCAATCCGCTTTCCTTTAAAAACATCAACCGCTTGGCGGTTCCGGCATTACTCGCGGGTATCGCAGAACCCATACTTTCTGCAACAGATGCAGCCGTAGTGGGTAATGTGCCCGAGCATGCTACCGAAGTACTCGCAGCAGTAGGTATTGTAGGTTCATTTCTATCGGCACTCATCTGGATTCTAGGACAAACGCGAAGTGCCTTACAGGCGATTATCGCGCAATATTATGGTGCTGATAAAATAAATGAAATCAGCACGTTACCAGCGCAAGCGATCTATTTCAATATTTTACTGAGCGTTATTATTTTGGTGACTACGCTGCCGTTTATTGAAGCTATTTTTTCGCTCTATAACGCCTCGGGTTTGATCCTAGATTATTGCGTTCAGTACTATTCCATTCGGGTTTGGGGGTTTCCGTTGACGCTGTTTACTTTTGCTATTTTTGGAATTTTTAGAGGGTTGCAAAATACCTTCTGGCCTATGGTTGTTGCAATCATTGGGGCTGGTGTAAATATTCTGCTTGATTTTATTTTAGTTTACGGAATTGACGGCTACATCCCTGCAATGCAGATTGAAGGTGCTGCTTATGCCAGCTTAGGCGCTCAGGGTCTTATGGCTGTTTTATCGCTGATTTTGGTTCTGATTAAAACCGATGTAAGCCTGAAACTGAAATTCCCTATTCATCCGGAATTGTGGCGACTCGTGGGTATGGCGCTTAATCTTTTTGTACGAACTATAGCGTTGAATCTGGCTCTCTATCTGGCCAATTCTTTTGCTACCGATTATGGGGCCTCGTATATCGCTGCGCAGACCATTCTGATCAATATCTGGTTGTTTTCAGCATTTTTTATTGATGGATATGCAGCTGCAGGAAACATTCTGGCCGGTCGTTTTCTGGGTGCAAAGGATTATAAAAGTCTCTGGGAACTGAGCAAAAAACTGAGTAAATACAGCTTGATTATCTCTGGCGGACTTATGCTGCTCTCAGCGATATTTTATGAACCGTTAGGACTTATTTTCAGTAAAGAGCCTGAAGTGATTGCACGATTTACAGCATTGTTTTTTGTAGTGATTTTGATGCAACCCCTCAACGCTTTAGCTTTTATTTTTGATGGAATTTTTAAAGGAATGGGCGAGATGAAATACCTGCGTAATGTTTTGATGGCCGCTACCTTTTTTGGCTTTGTTCCTGCTATTTTTATCGGTGACTATTTTGGCCTGAAGCTTTACGCTGTTTGGATCGCCTTTTCGGTATGGATGCTGGTTCGTAGTGGAGCATTAATTCTAAATTTCAGAAAACGCTTCAGACCTAAAGTAGCAGGTAGCTAAGGTCTATTCACTGCAAACTGCAACTGCCTACTTTCAATCGATTACCTCGTCTTCAACCACCCGGTAATACTCAAACGTTCAGAATTTAAAACCGGTTTTACTTCGTGCTCCAAAATCTGACTTTCAAAAATCACTACACGTCCCGGTCTGGGGATGATGTCTAAAGCCTGTTCACCAGTCTCATCTGGCAAATAAAGCGTGAGTTCACCACCATTACTAGCCAACCAGCTTGCATCATTTAAATAACAAACCATAGAAAGTTTACGACGAGAATCATTTTGAAACGTATCTAAATGTCTCTTGTAAAAAGTGCCTTTAGGATAGATTGCATAATGAAATTCTTTCTGCAAAATTCCTAAAAAGCAAGTACGGTTTAAATAAGCAACCAGGTCATTGATCTTACTGAAAAACAGGCGTTCTTCGGCGCGACCTTCGGCTTCATTGATCCATTTGATAAAATCTCCACGGATGCTTTTATCTATCTCTTCATTAAACTTGTTACCAATTGCTGCTTTCTTAAAACAGTCTGCCTCATAAACCATCTTAAGGGATTGTCGCAATTCTTCAATTTCTTCAGCAGTAAAAAAATCATCAACAATAGCATATTTCTGGTCTAATAAAGAGGTTATAACCTGCTCATATACCGTATTTTCAACAAAATCTACCTGTTCAAAAAGCTGTGTACTCATGCCTGCAAATAACGTCCAAAAAACCTTGCGGATTTCGCAATTTTTAAGCCTTTGATTATTTTCTAGGTACGCCGAATATACTTTGTTACTTTTGCCTAATTAATCCACATTTACGGTATGGAAGTTTTAGAGTTTTTAAGCGGTACAGGAATTTATCTGATTTTTGCGATTGCGCTTATTGTAGTTGTACTTGTTAGAAAGTTTAAAAAGTAATTATGAGCAATATCCGTATTACCAAGCAGTTTTCTTTTGAAACCGGTCACGCGCTTTACGGCTATGACGGTAAATGTCGCAACGTGCACGGCCACAGTTATAAACTCTCTGTCACCGTGATCGGGACACCTATTTCTGATACTAAAAACGTAAAGTTTGGAATGGTGATAGACTTTGGCGACCTCAAGAAAATCGTAAAAGGTGAGATTGTAGATGTTTTTGACCATGCGACTGTTTTCAACAAAAACACACCGCACGTTGAACTGGCAAAAGAACTATCTGACCGCGGTCACAATGTACTTCTTGTAGATTACCAACCTACCAGCGAAATGATGGTGATTGATTTTGCTGAAAAAATTCAAAAACATTTACCTCAAAATATTAAATTGTTTTCTCTAAAACTGCAGGAAACTGACAGCAGTTTTGCTGAGTGGTATGCTTCAGACAACGTCTAACTTTAAAGCATGAAGCAACCTGTAGTTCAACTCACGATTCCTGAAGGTAAAAAGGTCTATTTTTCTAGCGACAACCATCTGGGAGCTCCTGATACTGCTGCGAGTAAACCCCGTGAAAAAAAGTTCGTTTCCTGGTTGAATACCATAGAAAAAGATGCTGCTGCAATTTTTTTACTGGGAGATCTTTTTGATTTTTGGTTTGAATATAAAACTGTTGTTCCTAAAGGTTTTGTACGCGTTTTAGGCAAATTAGCGCAACTGCGTGATGCTGGTATTCCTATCTATTTCTTTGTGGGTAACCACGATCTATGGATGAACGATTACTTCAAAACTGAACTCGATATCCCGGTTTATCATAGTCCACAGGTTTTTGAATTGAATGCAAAGCGTTTTTTTATAGGTCACGGTGACGGTCTGGGTCCCGGAGATAAAGGTTATAAACGCATGAAGAAAATATTTACTTCTCCATTTTTTCAATGGTTGTTTAGATGGATGCATCCTGACATTGGCGTGCGCGTGGCACAGCACCTCTCAGTAAAAAACAAGTTAATTAGTGGTGATGACGATCAGGAATTCTTGGGAGAAGAAAACGAGTGGCTTGCTACGTACGCAAAGCGGAAATTAGAAACCGCTCACTATGACTATTTTATTTTTGGCCACAGACACCTACCCATGACTATTGAAGTGGGTAAAAATGTGACCTATTACAATCTGGGCGACTGGATTAATTTCTACACCTACGGCATTTTTGACGGAACTGAATTTGAACTGAAAACCTTTGAAGATTAGTTAAGCGCCGTTTGCATAAACGCCTGCATTTCCATTCTTAAAATAGTCTGATCCAAAAGATCTTGTATTTCATAAACCTCTTGCCGACTTACCGCGAGATCTACATCATTTAACGGTGTTTTGAGTAACAAAGACCTGCAATCACGAGGCGCAGGACAGTCGTTACAAGGTTGTTGTGCCAGGCTTGCTTCACTTAAATATGCAAATTCTTTGAGCTGATCTAGGGTAAAATAAAAACCCATATCCCTAAAAATAACCTGAGCTTTTAATGTGCCTTGTTTTGAAGTTTTCCAGTAAAAAGCGATCCCACTCTCATTGCGGTAGATGATATCAATGTTTTTCATAGCTGCCGATTTATAACAAATATAAAAAACTAATTTAGAATAAATCTAAATAGATTATGAATTATTCCTGAATATCGCGTAGTTTGAGTTGAATGCTCACATTGCCATTCCATTCGTTAAGATCAAGAGAATACGCGGCTTTAAAAGTTTTTTTATGTTGAATCAAGTCGCATTTATCTCCTAAATTAAAACCGATTGCTCCTACAGTTGTATTATTTCCGGTTTGTGTAACGGCGCATTTTAAATGTGCTTCGTCTGCACCTACACACTTGCCATAACCGGTATCTTTAAGATTATCAGTCATAAAAACAGGCGTCATATTCCCGGGACCAAAAGGCGCAAACTGCCGAAGAATACGGTAGAATTTTGGCGTAATTTCATCTAAATCCAATTCTGCATCTATTGAGATCTCTGGTATGAGTAAACGCTCATCAATAGAACTGCTCACAACTTCTTCAAACTTATTTTTAAAATCTTCATATTGGTCTTCACCAAGTGTAAGACCCGCTGCATATTTATGACCACCAAATTGCTCTATATGTTCTTTGCAAGAATCCAGTGCTTCATAAACATCAAAACCTTTTACAGAGCGTGCGCTGGCAGCAAGTTTTTCACCACTTTTTGTAAACACCAGAGTTGGTCTGTAATACGTTTCAGTAAGGCGCGAAGCCACGATGCCTATCACACCTTTGTGCCAATTTTCCTGAAAAACAACGGTGGTTTTTCGGTCTTCTTCTTTGTTGGTTACAATCTGTAAAAGTGCTTCTTCGGTTATTGCTTTATCGAGATCTTTTCGCTCTGCATTAAAACCTTCTATACCCGCTGCCATTTCCTGAGCTCTTGTATAATCTTGTTCGGCAAGCAATTCTACTGCGTGCAGCCCATGTTTAATGCGTCCTGCTGCATTGATGCGCGGTGCAATGATAAAAACAACATCTGTGATCGTAAGTACCTCTTTTTTTACATTTTCTATTAAAGCCTGTATACCGATGCGCGGTAACGTATTGATCACGTCAAGACCATAAAAAGCCAAAACCCGATTCTCTCCGGTAATGGGTACAATATCTGCTCCTATTGCTGTAGCTACCAAATCAAGATAAGGTACCAAAGTTTTAACGGGTAAGCCTTTTTGTTGCTCAATCGCTTGTATCAACTTAAAGCCTACACCACAACCACACAACTCTTTATAAGGATAGTCACAATCTTCTCGTTTAGGGTCTAAAACGGCAACTGCATCGGGTATCTCACCACCCGGACGGTGGTGATCACAAATAATAAAATCAATACCTAATTTTTTAGCATAGTCAACTTTCTCTATAGCCTTAACCCCACAATCTAATGCGATGATTAAGGTCACGTCGTTGTCATGCGCATAGTCTATCCCTGTATATGAAACGCCATAACCTTCAGCATAGCGATCTGGAATGTAGGTTGCCACCTGCGGGTAGTGACTGCGCAAATAACTACTCATTAGCGCAACACTCGTGGTACCGTCTACATCATAATCCCCATAAACCAGAATGTTTTCGCCCTGCGCTATCGCAAGATTAATACGATCTACAGCAAGATCCATGTCTTTCATCAAAAACGGATCGTGTAAATCATCTAAAGAAGGTCTAAAGAATTTTTTTGCTTTCTCGTAAGTGTCAACACCTCGCTGTTGCAAGAGCGCTGCTATTTTTAAAGGTATTTGTAAAGATTCGGCAAATGATTGTACCGTTTGTGTATCGGGTGTTGGTTTTAGCGTCCAGCGCATTAATCTAAATTTACTTTAAGGATCCAGGCCTCTTTGAGGTCTTTTAATTTTCTATATTCTAGTAGCCGCTCGTACAAGGCATCGGGGTCTTTGCTATAATCTAAATAGATATAGTGATAGTTGTTAGCAGGATTCACAAAACGCACAGGTGAAAAACCTTTTAACTGCATCTTTTCTTTCCACTTTAAAGCATAATTACGTTTAGAAAAAACGTGATTGACCACATAATATCCTGAGTTCATACCCGGCACTCGTAAGGCAGGAACCTTTAGCATTTCTGCTAAGGCAGCATTTCTCGAGTTTACTATTCTTTCCCCATCTTTGCCATATAACTGCACATTTTCTTGCGAAGTTGTTTCTTTTTGCTGAATTTCTTCAGCTATTTTCTCTTGAGCTGGTTTAATGATTGTATCTGGCTTGCCTTCTACAACCACGCGCTGATAATAATCAGTACTAATTTCGGTCTGAAATGCACTAAAAAAAACAAACAGTCGATCTGATTCTGTTTTAAATTGAAGCTTCACCTGTTTTGCATCATTAGAAATCACTTCGTTATTTTTATTAGGGATTTGCACCTGAGCTAAATCAAAACCTAATGTATTCAAGTTTGCAGGAATACGATCGGTATATTTTTGGTCATTAATAGTTATGCTGCTATTGAAAAAATTATTAGCATAGCGAACCCTGCTTTTTAAAGGAATGTATTCTTCGGTATCTTCTTTAAAAACCGAAACCCCATCTCCATGTAAAATTAAATCGCCTTCTAAAGCCGCCAGTGTAACCGAAGTTTTAACATCACCACGCTCTACTGCTCTAAAGTTTTTAAAGCTTAGCTCTTGCGTATTTTCTGGTTTAATAAAACTAAAACCATGATAACCTGTAAAATACTGTAAGGGCTCTGTCTCATCTTCATAAATTAGATAAAGCATCCAGCCGGCAGAACTACCCCCATACATATAGCCTTCTAGTGCTATGACGTTTGCTAATGTAAAGGAGCCTGATGCTGCGTTTTTACTAACTAATAAATCTGTAATATCGCTGTAGCAAACATAAGGAGCCGCATTTTTAAGTTCAATAATTTCATCTCGCATACCATCGTAAATGACTTCTCCCTGAACTTGAGTATACCCGTTGCTCCCAGGAAAGCTAAGTTTAACTAAATCAAAAGGGCGGTCTCTTTTATTTTTTACATCGTACACTATTCTATTGCCACGGGTTTTCTGTTTCCCCTTAGCACCAGGATACGTTGCAGCCCAGTATAGGCCGGCATATTTAATTTTTGCACCTTCCGGAATATCCAGACTAGCATTACTTGAACTAAAGGTTTCAGAATCAGCATCAATATCTATGTAGACCATTTCTGTGCGATCATTCAATCCCTTTGGACGCACATATACTTTAGTCGCATGTTCACTTAAAATGGTATTGCCTATAACGCGTGTATCTCCTTTAAGGTAAAATTCGTTAACGCGTCTAAAAGGTTCCCCCTGACTAAAACAACTTGCAGAAATAAGAAAGGAGAAGGCTAATAATCTGATGTTCATGCCATTGAAGTTAAACCTGAAAATAGCCAAGTTACAAATTAGCCCGGTTTTTTAATTAAAAGCTTTTATGTAATTTGTTTAAAAATCATAGCCCATGTCTAAGAAAATCACATTTATTAATCAAAATAAAACGTGGCGTCTTGTTGTACCTGCTATTGGTTTGATCGTGTTCTTTACAGCTATATTCGTTTTCACTTGGCAAGATCTTACAGCCTATAGGAATGTTGTTGACGTTTCTACCTTTAATCTTTCCGTTTAAAATGCGTGATTTTGTAAAGTATACTCAAAAAACGATCTCTTTTAAATTAGATAAAGGAGGTATCTATATGTACCGGTTTTCTCAAATACAATACGTAGAAGCTTATGATGATCACCTCGTTATTTATAGATCTAAAAAGAAATTTGAAAAGGTAAATACTTCAGGTTATGCTAAAGCTGATGTAAACAGGTTTATTGATCTGCTTCAATCCAAAACGAATACCATTACCGAAGCTGTCTAGTTTTTAGATTTACCGGCTACTACAATTACAAGTTCTCCTTTAGGGGGTTTGCTTTCAAAATGCTGTAGCACTTCTTCTGCAGTGCCGCGCACAGTCTCTTCGTGTAGTTTTGAGATCTCTCTGGAAACTGAAATTCTTCGGTCTGCACCAAAATATTCTGCCATATGTTTTAGCGTCTTCAACAACTTGTGCGGACTCTCATAAAAAATCATAGTACGTTCTTCTTCGGCTAAACTTAAAAAACGGGTTTGACGCCCTTTCTTAACCGGAAGAAAACCTTCAAAAATAAATTTATCATTAGGTAAACCACTGTTAACCAATGCGGGTACAAAAGCAGTAGCACCCGGCAAACAATCTACTTCGAGTCCGGCTTCAACACAAGCACGCGTTAATAAAAATCCAGGGTCAGATATTGCCGGAGTACCCGCATCACTAATCAAAGCAATGGTCTGACCATTTTTAATACGGTCTACGATACCTTCTACCGTTTTATGCTCGTTGTGCATATGATGCGAATGCATCTGGGTAGTGATCTCAAAATGCTTTAAAAGCTTACCACTGGTGCGGGTATCTTCAGCAAGTATAAGATCTGCTTCTTGCAAGACCTTAACCGCTCTAAAGGTCATATCGTCAAGATTACCTATAGGTGTGGGAACTAGAAAAAGTTTGGCCATAGTGCCTCAATCAATTTTACTCGGTAGTCGAGATTAAAAAATTCTACGTATTGCCTAAGCTAATTTTCGAGCAACTAAGTCTTTAAAACGCGTTTCATAAACCTCTTTACCTTCCCAATTGTTATAGTCTGGCTTTACCATCTGGTCTATTAAATCAAAAGCTTCTTGTTGACTGTTTACCGTATTGAGCTGTGACAATACACGATTGTAATCAGAATTACTACCGTTAAATAAATGCTTGATAAATGCAATGCGGTCATTGAGTCCAAAGGAAAGTCCCCGCGATACACTATCGTTTAATTTTCTAGGTTTTGACGGCTCATCGGTTTTAGTATCCTCAAATTCTGCAATGCGACCGTATTCTCCTATCTCGTCTTTATCATTCTTTACCGGTTGCGGCTGTTGCGTAATTTGCTGAAACATCGCTTCTATCGCGTCTGCCTCTGGTGGCATTTGCGCTACGATATCCTTTATCTTTTCCATCACCGGCTCGTGTAAAGAAGCCTGATTGATTTTCTCTTCTGGTTTAGAATTAGCTGAAGTTTCCTCAGCCTTTTGCTCGCTATTTGATTCTTGAGGCTGAGACACTCGTAAACGTTCAAAAAGTTCTTCGTTAGCCGCAGCGATACGGGCTATACGCTCTAAATCGGTTTCTTCTTTTTCTGGTGTTTCAGCAGGTGCAACAACCTCTCGTTGCTGTTGTACTTCTTCAATACTTTCAGCAATCACCTCAGCGTTTTCATGCTCAAGTGCAGTTATGATTTCGCCTTTACCAATGGTCGGCTTTGCAGCATCAAAATTTGCTTCTACATAAGCCATTATAGATAAGGCTTCATAAATCTTCTGGGCTTCTAACTTGAGGCTGTTATAATCACTCTCTGAGTCAAGTTTTAAAATCTTGTGCGCCAGGCTAACCAAGTCAGATTTTAATTTCTTCTTCATAAGTTTTTTGTTTGCTCTGTTTATTTGCTGGGGTTTTTAATAAATTTGCTTAGCCCTCAAAGAATAGCACCTTTGCCCTTTAAGAGGTTGAAAAGTACGAAATGTTTCTCGAAAATACCGTTAATCATAAAGAGCAATTTGGATGGATAGAAGTCATATGTGGCTCTATGTTCTCTGGCAAAACCGAAGAATTAATTCGTAGGTTAAAGCGTGCCAAATTTGCAAAACAGAAGGTTGAAATCTTCAAACCTTCTATAGATACCCGCTATGATGAAGAATTAGTTATCTCTCATGATGCTAACGAAATTAGATCTACTCCGGTTCCTGCAGCTGCAAATATTCCCATTCTTGCAGATGGTTGTGACGTGGTAGGTATTGATGAAGCTCAGTTTTTTGATGACGAGATTGTAAAAGTCTGCAATGATCTGGCTAATCGCGGCGTGCGCGTTATTGTTGCCGGTCTGGATATGGATTTTAAAGGAAATCCCTTTGGCCCCATGCCGGCACTTATGGCTACAGCAGAATATGTAACTAAAGTACACGCAGTCTGTACCCGTACAGGGAATCTGGCACAATTCAGTTATCGTAAAGCTACCAGTGACGATCTAGTTTTATTAGGAGAAACAGAAGAATACGAACCTTTAAGTCGCAGTGCTTACTATAAAGCGATGCTACGCGAACGCCTTAAAACCATTGAGGTTAAAGACCCTGAAGAACTCAAAAACCCTAAAACAAAAAATTAAATGCCACACACCGTTCTCGAAATAGACCTCAGCGCATTAGAACATAATTACGATTATCTCAGGTCTAAATTGAGACCAGAGGTAAAGATGCTAGCTGTAGTTAAGGCTTATGCATATGGAAGTGAGTCTGTAGCCATCGCAAAAAAGCTAGAAGAAAAAGGAGTTGATTATTTTGCTGTTGCATATACCGCAGAAGGAATCACGCTAAGAGAAGCAGGTGTCAAAACACCTATTCTGGTGCTGCATCCACAAATTGAAAATTTTGCCGAAATAATTGAGTACAACCTAGAGCCTAGTATTTATAGTTTCAGAGTACTAAAAGCTTTTACTGAAATAGCTGAGGCTAAATGGATAAAGGAATATCCTATTCATATTAAATTCAATACCGGGTTGAACCGTCTGGGCTTCAAAGACGTAAATGAGAAAGATATTCTAGATCAACTTAATGCTACAAAAGCCTTAAAAGTTATATCGCTATTCTCACATCTGGTAGCTAGTGAAGATATGAACGAACGCAGTTTTACGCAGTATCAGATCGAAACCTTTGAGAAGAATGCAAAGCATATGATTGAGGGGTTGGGCTACGCACCTATGATGCATCAGAGCAACACTTCGGCAATTATTAATTATCCTGAAGCACAATTTGATATGGTGCGCAGTGGTATTGGTCTTTTCGGCTATGGAAACACGCAAGAAGAAGATCTTAAGCTAAAACCGGTTGCGACTTTAAAAACTGTTATTTCACAGATACACGATGTGGCTGTAAATGAAACTGTGGGTTACAACAGGGCACACACGGCTGCAAAATTAGAGCGCAGTGCTACACTGCCCATAGGTCATGCAGACGGTATCGCACGTACTTATGGAAAAGGTCGTGGCTATGTAATGATTCACGGTAAAAAAGCTCCAATTATAGGTAACGTTTGTATGGATATGATTATGGTAAATGTTACCGAAATAGATTGCCAAGAAGGAGATGAGGTTATTGTTTTTGGAAAAGATGCTTCTGCAGTAGCGCTCTCTGCACGTATTAACAGCATTCCTTATGAGTTGATTACAGCGATTTCTCAACGTGTAAAACGAAAAATTATAGAATAAGTAACAACTATAACTTTTATAATCTTTTTTAATTTCAATATATTAGTCCTCTCATTAACTAAAACCAACCTAAACTCATGGCGTTTTTAAAAGATTTTAAAGCATTTTTAATGAAAGGCGACATCATTGCTCTTGCTACAGCGGTGATAATAGGTGGAGCCTTTAATAAAATTGTAGGCTCGTTAGTAAAAGACATCATTATGCCCGTTATCGGGGTATTAATGGGTGGTAAAAACGTTAACAACCTTTTTTTCTCACTAGACGGTGGCGAGTATGAGACCGTTGATGCAGCTGTTGAAGCCGGAGGTGCAATTCTGACCTACGGTAACTTTCTACAAGCAGTAATCGATTTTATCATCATTGGTTTTGTGATTTTCTGGTTGCTGAAAGGTTATGAAAAAACCAAAAAGAAAGAAGAAGCAAAACCTGCCGCTCCAAAAGGACCTACTCAGGAAGAATTGCTTATCGAGATTCGCGACGAATTGAAAAAGAAGTAAACTACCTCGTGACAAACCGAGGCATTCGTTAGAAACAAATTTTCAATTTCGAGGTAAGCCTTTGGACATTATACCCTTTGGCGGTGCCAATAAAAACTTTCGTGCGTCAAGCACAAACCGCTGCACTGCAGACTTAATTTTAATTAAACCCTCGAAGAAATTCGGGGGTTCTTTTTGTTATATAAATAACATAATGTATTTGAAACACACAAAATGTCACTTTTTAAACAAATCTGTATATTTTTAAGAACTTAGTCCGCTATTTTATAAAGTGTTGCTACTTTTGGCCTCCCTGAGGAGTTGACCTTGTAATAAACCAACATTCAGGGTTTAACTGATTTTTCAGCTTTAAAAAATTAAACCAATTAGTACACTCAACTTTTTGAGATTTTAGATACGCTAAATAATAGATTATGAAAGTAGCTGTTGTAGGCGCTACCGGGATGGTAGGCCATGTAATGTTGCAAGTATTAGCAGAACGCAACTTCCCAATAACCGAATTAATACCTGTGGCCAGCGAGCGCTCTGTAGGTAAAACGGTTTCTTATAAAGGTAAAGATTATACAATTAGCTCTATGGAAGATGCTATCGCAGCACGCCCTGATATTGCAATCTTTTCTGCCGGTGGTAATACTTCTTTAGAATTTGCTCCTAAGTTTGCAGCAGTAGGTACAACAGTTGTAGACAACTCTTCTGCCTGGAGGATGGATCCGGAAAAGAAATTAATTGTTCCGGAAATCAATGCAGATGAGTTAACCGATACTGATAAAATTATCGCGAACCCCAACTGTTCTACCATTCAAATGGTCTTAGCATTGGCTCCCTTACACAAAAAATATAAAATCAAGCGTCTGGTAATTTCGACTTACCAATCTATTACCGGTACCGGTGTTAAAGCGGTACAGCAGTTAGAAAATGAATATAAGGGTGAGAAAGGCGAGATGGCCTACAACTACCCTATTCACCGTAACGCAATCCCTGCTTGTGATGTATTTACCGAAAATGGTTACACCAAAGAAGAAATGAAACTCGTTAACGAGACTCAGAAAATTTTAGGGGATAAAACTATTGCTGTAACTGCCACTGCAGTGCGTATTCCGGTTGTGGGTGGTCACTCTGAAGCGATCAACGTGCAGTTTGAAAACGATTTTGATCTTTCTGAAGTGCGTCAACTTTTACAGGCGCAGGATGGTGTTACGGTACAGGATAACCCGGACACCAACACCTACCCGATGCCTATTTATGCAGAAGGTAAAAACGATGTATTTGTAGGTCGTTTACGTCGTGATTTTTCTCAGGAAAACACCTTGAATATGTGGGTGGTTGCAGATAACCTGCGTAAAGGTGCTGCTACAAACGCGGTACAAATCGCTGAATATTTAGCAGCTAAAGAATTGGTTTAATTCAAAAGAACTAAATAATTATATGAACCTCTGAGACGTGACGTTTCAGAGGTTTTTTTATTGCCTATATTTGAAGGAATTCAATTTGCTTCAAATGAAAAAAATAGCTTATTTGGGCGCCTTCACGCTACTCTTCAGCGCCTGCGAAAATCAAGAAAAAAAAGAATCTGATATGGCAATGACCTATCCTGAAACCAAAAAAGTAGATACCATAGACACCTATTTTGGAACTGAAGTTCCCGATCCGTATCGCTGGCTTGAAGACGACCGCAGTGCAGAAACTGAAGCCTGGGTTAAGGCTGAAAATGAAGTTACGCAGTCTTATTTATCAAAAATTCCATTTAAGGATGATATTAAGAAAAAGCTTGAAAAAATCTGGAATTACGAGAAAATTGGCGCTCCGTTTAAAGAAGGGGATTACACCTATTTCTATAAAAATGACGGACTCCAAAATCAATACGTTATCTACCGCTATAAAACCGATGCAGATCCTTCAACTGCCGAAGTGTTTTTAGATCCCAATACATTTTCTGAAGATGGAACCATTTCCCTGGGTGGACTTAGCTTTTCAGACAATGGTAAACTGGCTGCTTACAGCATTTCAGAAGGCGGAAGCGACTGGCGTAAAGCTTTGGTCATGGACGCTGAAACCAAAGAAATTACCGAAGATACTTTGGTAGATATTAAATTCAGTGGTATTTCCTGGAAAGATAATGACGGCTTTTACTACTCAAGTTACGACAAGCCTGAAGGCAGCGAACTTTCAGCAAAAACAGATCAGCATAAAGTGTATTATCACAAGCTGAACACGCCTCAAATGGAAGACGCGTTGATTTTTGGCGGTACGCCCGAACAAAAACACCGCTATATTGGTGCCGGTACTACCGAGGATAACAACTACCTTATCGTGAGTGCCAGTAACGCAACCTCGGGAAATAAACTGTATATAAAAGATCTTACAAAACCCAATGCTGATTTCGTTACCATTCTGGACACTGATGACACCAATACCTCAATAATTGAAAATATAGGGTCAAAACTCTTTTTGGTTACCGATAAAGATGCGCCTAACAAAAAGATTGTGACTGTTGATGTGTCTAATCCTACGCCTGAAAACTGGGTAGATTTTATTCCGGAAACCGAAAATGTGCTTTCGCCTTCTACCGGTGGTGGCTATTTCTTTACCGAGTATATGGTTGATGCGGTTTCCCAGGTCAAGCAGTACGATTACGACGGCAACTTAGTACGTGAGGTTGAACTTCCCGGAATAGGAAGTGCCGGTGGTTTTGGCGCCAAAAAGGATGAAAAAGAACTGTATTACAGTTTTACCAATTATACCACTCCCGGAAGCATTTATAAATTCGATATTGAATCGGGTAAATCTGAGTTATTCCGTAAGCCGGCGATTAATTTCAATCCGGAAGATTACGAGAGTAAACAGGTGTTTTATACTTCAAAAGATGGCACCAAAGTCCCAATGATTATCACCTTTAAAAAAGGCCTTGAACGCAACGGAAAAAACCCGACCATACTTTACGGTTATGGCGGATTTAATATTTCGCTTACACCCTCTTTCAGTATCACTAATGCGATCTGGATGGAAATGGGCGGAGTTTATGCCGTACCTAACCTACGTGGTGGGGGCGAATACGGGAAAGAGTGGCACGATGCGGGGACTAAAATGCAAAAGCAAAATGTATTTGACGACTTCATCGCTGCTGCAGAATATCTCATCGCCGAAAACTATACCTCGAGTGATTATTTAGCCATTCGTGGTGGTTCTAACGGTGGCTTGCTGGTTGGTGCCACAATGACTCAAAGACCCGATTTGATGCAGGTAGCTCTTCCCGCAGTAGGCGTGATGGATATGCTGCGCTATCATACGTTTACCGCAGGGGCCGGTTGGTCTTACGATTATGGTACTTCTGAAGATAGTAAAGAGATGTTTGAGTACATTAAAGACTATTCACCCGTACACAATGTAAAAGGAGGTGTAGATTATCCTGCAACGCTTGTAACAACAGGTGATCACGACGATCGTGTAGTCCCCGCACATAGTTTTAAGTTTGCTGCAGAACTACAGGAAAAACAAGCCGGTGATGCTCCGGTATTGATACGTATTGAAACCGATGCCGGTCACGGTGCCGGAACTCCAGTAAGCAAGCAAATAGAGCAAACCGCAGACATTTTTGCCTTTACGCTCTACAATATGGGATTTGACGTACTTCCTGAAAAAACAAAAGAAAGCATTAAAGGCTAGACCCCCTATCCCCAAAAGGGGGAACTCTTAAATAAAAGACCTCACAGCTTTTAACAGACTGTGAGGTTTTTTTTGTTTAAGTAAACTACCTCGGGGCAAGTCCACTAGGCATTCATTAGAAACAAATATTCAATTTCGAGGCATCTCGATACCGGGACGCGATATTAAACCCTTTGGCGGTGCCAATTATCTTGAAAAATAAGTACTCCTTTTTCTATTCCTGTTCTTGAATTGAAAATAAATTATTGAGCCGATCACCGGTAAAGCAATTTGTAATACCACTAGCACTGCTTTCTGATTTCTTTTTAAATTATCGTTTTGTACCAGATCTATTAAAGCCCAAAAAAGCAGAGCTAAACCAAGAACCAGATATAATATGATAAAATTATCCATAAGAGGCTTTGTTTTAAATAAGCATTGAGTATGTTTAATATAAAGGATACCATCAGATTATCAAATGTATCAGCAGTTAATTTTTTATAAATGCTAAACGTTAACATAGAAAGCTTTGGGTACACCAAAGAAACCGTTTTAAAGAACCTCAATTTTTCTGTTGAAAAAGGAAAGCACATTTCTATTTTGGGCGAAAGTGGCTGCGGTAAGAGTACGCTGCTTAAAATCATTTACGGTCTACTTCACGTAGAACACGGAACGATTGTTTGGGAGGATAACGAACTATTAGGCCCTAATTTCAACTTGGTTCCCGGCGAACCATTTATCAAGTATCTCGCTCAGGATTTTGATTTAATGCCTTATATTTCAGTTGCAGATAATATTGGGAAACACCTTTCTCGCCGTTTTATGCAGCATCGCAAAGAACGTATTGCTGAATTATTGGAAGTAGTAGATATGACTGCTTTTGCTGATATTCATGTGAAGCTTCTGAGTGGTGGTCAAAAGCAACGCGTTGCTTTGGCACGTGCTATTGCCAAAGAACCCGAATTATTATTACTGGATGAACCCTTTAGCCATATCGATAATTTTAGGCGGAATGCCTTACGGCGAAATCTCTATGCCTATCTAAAAAAAGAAGGCATTACTTGCATCACAGCTACCCACGACAGTGAAGAAGCACTTTCTTTTTCTGACGAAATTAAAATGATGCGCAAAGGTACATTTATACAAACAGAAACCCCCGAAGCCTTATTTCAAAATCCAAAAGATGCGTATGTGGCTTCGTTTTTTGGAGATGTCAACTCCTTAGAAATTGATGGCAAAACCAGACTTCTGATGCCGCATCAGCTTGTAGTTTCAAAAGATGAAAGCGCTATTCAGGTTGAGGTTTTAAAAAGCTATTTTAAAGGAAGTCATTATTTGATTGAAGCTCTTTTCAAAAACAAGAAAATTTATTTTAATGCTTATAAAAGTTTTCAAAAAGGACAAAGAATGTACTTAATAAACACCTAATACAACAGACTAAATGCATTTATACATATAGCACTACTGAATAAAAAGAGATTTCAAGCCTATTTTAAGCTAAAAACTCTGAGTGTATACTCAGAGTTTTTTAAATCTATATTTAACAAAGTGTTAATCTTCCTCTACAGGAGGGTTCATCACAAACGTATCCATAAATGCAGTGGTGTAATTTCCTGAAATGTATGCAGGATCATCCATTAACTGTCTGTGGAACGGAATCGTAGTTTTTATGCCTTCAATAACAAACTCGTCTAACGCACGCTTCATTTTATTGATCGCCTCTTCACGGGTTTGAGCCGTCGTAATCAATTTGGCAATCATAGAATCGTAATTCGGCACAATAGAATACCCGCTATATACGTGTGTATCTATACGCACCCCGTGGCCACCGGGTGCGTGTAAATTAGTTATCTTACCCGGTGACGGTCTAAAGTTGTTATAAGGATCTTCTGCATTGATACGACATTCAATAGAGTGCAGCTGCGGATAATAGTTTTTACCACTAATCGCAACACCTGCAGCAACCAAAATTTGCTCACGAATCAAGTCATAATCTACTACTTGTTCGGTAATAGGGTGCTCTACCTGAATACGGGTGTTCATTTCCATAAAGTAGAAATTACGGTGCTTATCTACTAAAAATTCTACCGTACCTGCTCCTTCATATTTAATAAATTCTGCGGCACGAACGGCTGCAGCTCCCATTTTCTCACGAAGTTCATCGGTCATAAATGGAGATGGAGTTTCTTCAGTAAGTTTCTGGTGACGTCTTTGTACCGAACAATCACGCTCAGAAAGATGACAGGCTTTACCGTTGCTGTCTCCTACAACCTGAATTTCAATATGGCGCGGCTCTTCGATAAGCTTTTCCATATACATCCCGTCGTTACCAAAAGAAGCTGAAGCCTCCTGACGAGCAGAATCCCATGCTTTACGCAGTTCTTCTTTTTTCCATACAGCACGCATACCTTTACCACCACCACCTGCAGTTGCTTTAAGCATTACAGGAAATCCGGTTTCTTGAGCTACACGCTCACAATCTTCAAAACTCTCAAGAATTCCATCACTACCCGGTACACAAGGTACACCTGCAGCTTTCATAGTTGCTTTTGCTGTAGCCTTGTCTCCCATTTTTGAAATCATATCTGGAGAAGCTCCAATAAATTTCACACCGTGCTCTTCACAAATTTTTGAAAAACGGGCATTTTCTGAAAGAAATCCATAACCCGGATGAATAGCGTCTGCATTTGTAATTTCGGCAGCAGCCATGATATTTGCAATCTTCAGGTAAGACTCACTACTGGGAGCAGGACCAATACAAACTGCTTCATCAGCAAAACGTACGTGCAGACTTTCTGCATCTGCAGTAGAGTATACCGCTACTGTTTTGATGCCCATTTCTTTACAGGTTCTAATAACTCTAAGAGCAATCTCACCTCGGTTTGCTATAAGTATCTTTTTAAACATATCTATTGTGCATTAAAGTTGAAGTCGTCAGACTTTAACCTTTAAATTTGATCTGATTTATTCGATATCGAGACTGTATCTACTAAATCTTACTCAATAATATTGGAAGCAAGTCTTTAGCGTAATTCAATAAAATATCCCGATTGTCTTAAGAACTTCTTTTACCTAAAGTTACGAAGGATCTACTAAAAATAATGGCTGATCAAATTCAACCGGAGAAGAATCATCAACAAGAACCTTAACGATTTTACCGCTAACTTCACTTTCTATCTCGTTGAATAATTTCATCGCTTCAATCACACACAATACATCTCCTTCTTTAATACTTGCACCAACCTCAACAAATGTAGGTTTGTCTGGAGCAGGCTTGCGGTAGAATGTACCAATAATTGGCGACTTTACAGTAATATATTTGTCGCTTTCGTCTGCTTTAGGTTTTTCGGTCTCTTGAGCAGGTGCTTGAGGTGCAGCAGGTTGAGCTGCTGGTACAGCCGGTTGTTGCATTGCAGAACCCATCATAGGAACTTGCTGAAGAATTGTAGTCTCTCCTTTGCTTTCCTCTCCTGTTTTAATAGTGATTTTTACATCATCCATCTCAAGTTTTACCTCGCTCGCGCCAGATTTAGCAACAAACTTGATAAGATTCTGAATTTCTTTTAAATCCATAATTAATAACGTTAGTTAGATTAAAAATTAAGCATTGTAGGCCCATTTTAGGTATATGGAACCCCAAGTAAATCCGCCTCCAAAAGCGGCAAATATTAGATTATCTCCCTTTTTAAATTGCTTTTCAAAATCATTCAATAATAAGGGTAATGTCGCAGATGTAGTATTACCGTACCGCTGAATATTCATAAGCACCTTGCTGTCGTCAAGTTGCATACGTCTTGCAGTCGCATCTATAATACGTTTATTAGCTTGATGTGCTACAAGCCAGCTAACGTCATCATGCGATAAATTATTGCGCTGCATAATACGCTCGCTTACATCTGCCATATTAGAAACGGCAAATTTAAAAACGGTCTTACCGTCCTGATATACAAAGTGTCTGTTATTAGCTACAGTCTCTGCTGTAGGTGGCATTAACGACCCCCCTGCTTCAATTCTTAAAAAATCACGTCCTATACCATCTGATCGCAAATACTCGTCCTGCAGTCCCAAACCTTCTTCATTGGGCTCAAAAAGTGCAGCTCCGCCTCCATCACCAAAAATGATACACGTAGTACGGTCTGTATAATCAATTATAGAAGACATCTTATCTGCTCCTATAAGGAGTACTTTTTTATATTTTCCGGATGCTACATAAGCTGAAGCAGTAGACATCCCATATAAAAAGCTTGAACAAGCAGCTTGTAAATCGTAAGAAAATGCATTCGTAGCTCCTATTTGAGTCGCAACATATGCCGCGGTAGATGCTACGGGTAAGTCTGGAGTTGCAGTAGCCATAATGACCATATCAATTTCTGAAGGGTCAATACCGCTTTTGCTGATTAAATCTTCGGCAGCTTTAATTCCTAAATATGAAGTCCCTTTATCAGGATCTTTTAGAATTCTGCGTTCTTTAATTCCTGTTCTGGTTGTGATCCATTCATCATTGGTCTCAACCATTGTTTCCAAAATTTCATTGGTAAGCACATATTCTGGCACGTAAGCGCCAACAGCAGTTATGGCTGCAGTGATTTTACTCATATAAATCTGGTTTCTGCGAAAAACAAGGTTTTTCGCTTAAAAATGGAAGGAAAAGTACTAAAAATAGCGCAAACAAAGCCTACAATTAACTTTTTTTGCTCATTCCAAAAAATAAAAAAAACTCCCATTTTAATGGGAGTTTCACTAATCTATAAGTCTTTGTTAAGCAACCTCTTCGTTTGCTGTAGCATCAATTACAATCTGGCCTCTGTAATAGAGTTTACCTTCGTGCCAGTGAGCGCGGTGGTAAAGGTGAGCTTCACCAGTAGTGGCGTCAACACCGATTTTTGGCATTGCAGCTTTGTAATGTGTTCTTCTCTTATCTCTTCTAGTTTTCGAGATTTTTCTTTTAGGATGTGCCATTACCGTTTATTATTTATTATCTGTTAAAAAATCTTTTAGTTTTTCCCAACGCGGGTCAATCTCTTTTTCTTGAGGCTCTTCATCTGAATCTGCCTCTTTATCTTTTATACTTAACTCTTCGAGCTTATCAAGTATATCTGATTCTAATGTGCCGTCTTCAACACCAGGGTGTATCCGCTTAGCCGGCATAGCTAATACGATCAACTCATATATATATTGAGCGATGTTCACTTCATACTCCCCGTGAGGAATAATCAAAATATCATCTATCTCATCGTTATAGTCCTGCCCAAATTTTACTACTAATTTATAAGTAGCTTCAATAGGTTGGTCGTAAGGCTCATTTGTGATGTCACAATTAACATTCACACTTCCCTTAGCATCAAAATAAAATTCCAACAAGGTGGACTTTTTAATGAGTTTGATTTTTAAATCTATATCTATAGAATTAAAATCATCATATTCAAAATGCTCAAAGAACGTATTATCAATCTTGAATTGAAAATCGTGTTCCCCTTGTTTTAAACCAACAAATTGAATGGTATACGTTTTCAAATGCTTCATTACCTTTCTCTTTCCTATAATCCTCTCTTCCGCAAAAGGCGGGTGCAAAGATATAAATTTTTATTAAGCTGTTAATTAAGTGTGGATAAATTTTTTAAATATCTTTATTTTCCACGGGAGCGTCCCGAAAATTGCTTTTTTCTAGGCTGCTTTTGCAGCACATTCTCGGTTAATTCTTCATATTCAGAACGCTTTTTGTAAATATCAAGAGCAGCAAAAACCGCTTCTTTAAATGAACCTATATCTGCTTCCCCTTTACCTGCTATCTCAAATGCAGTACCGTGATCTGGCGATGTTCGTACTTTATTAAGTCCGGCTGTATAATTTACACCCTTGCCAAAAGCCAAGGTTTTAAATGGAATTAGGCCTTGATCATGATAAGCGGCAATAATCGCATCAAAGTTTTTATAGTTTCCACTACCAAAAAAACTATCTGCAGCATAAGGCCCATAACATAAGTGTCCTTTATCACGTAAACTTTCTAATGTAGGAATCAAAACTTCATCATCTTCCTTCCCTATCACTCCATGATCACCAACGTGCGGATTTATACCTAAGAACGCAATTTTAGGTTTACGTATCCCAAAATCCTGAACTAATGAATGGTGAATAGTCTTAAACTTTTGCGTGATTAATTCCGCCGTGATTTTCTCTGAAATATTTTTTACGGGTACGTGGTCCGTCAAAAGACCAACTTTTAACTTTTCGGAAACCATAAACATCAGGCTATTTCCTGCTAACTCTTGATTCAGAAAATCTGTATGTCCGGGGAATTTAAAATCTTCTGCTTGAATATTAGCCTTATTAATAGGTGCCGTGATCAGTACATCTACTTGATCTTTCTTTAAAGCATCTACTGCAGCACTTAAAGATTGAATGGCGTAACTTCCTCCTTCAGGTGTTTCTTCTCCAAATTTTATATGCGGATTATCATTCCATACATTCACCACATTTATCTTTCCGTGAATGGCTTTGTCTGCACTCTTCACCCCTTGAAAATTAATATCAAGGTTAAAATGCTTTAAAAGAAAACTTATAGTTTTCGCAGATGCGAAAATTACCGGGGTACAGAAATCGAGCATTCTTGAGTCTTCAAGAGTCTTTAAAATGACCTCGCCCCCTATTCCGTTTAAATCCCCTACGCTAATTCCTAATTTTATGCTTTGTCCTTTCATGCTAGACTGCTTTAGCTTTCTTTTGTAAATTGAAATGTAAAAGTACTCAATTAAAACGCAAACATGTTTACAGGTATTATTGAAGATTTAGGTATCGTTAAAAATTTACAGACAGAAGGCTCTAACCTGCACATAACCGTATCAAGCAGATTAACCTCTGAATTGAAAATAGACCAAAGTGTTGCGCATAATGGGGTTTGTCTTACCGTAGTTTCTATAAATGGAGATGAATATACTGTAACCGCGATAGAAGAAACCCTTATAAAGACAAACCTAAACACATTACAAGTAAATCATTCTGTAAATCTTGAACGAGCAATGATATTGGGCACCCGACTTGATGGACATATTGTACAAGGTCATGTGGATCAAACCGCAAAATGCATCAACATAGAACAAAAAGACGGTAGCTGGATCTTTACGTTTGAATACGACTCCGTGTTGAACAACGTAACTATAGAAAAAGGATCAATAACCATAAATGGAGTGAGTCTGACTGTTGTAAATTCTCAGAAAAACAGTTTTAGCGTTGCTATCATACCCTATACTTACGAGCATACTACATTCAGTACATTTAAAATAGGAACAAGTGTAAACTTAGAATTTGACGTTATTGGCAAATACGTGAAACGTCTTATGAATTTGTAGCTTGATTTTTATCATGCTTACTGTAAAAATATACACCCGCAGAAAAAGCTATTATAAGTAAATAAGGGATATAATCATCTATTGGAACTTGTGCACCTACAGGCGGTGGTGGACCAGCTGGCGGTGGTGGTCCTTGAGAATACCCCATACATACAAATCCTATGGCAAAAGCCAAGGTAACTACATATTTAATATATAGTCTAAAATTCATAGAAGTAGGGTCTTCAATTAATTGAGGATGCTAAATTAAGAAAAAATACAGGTTTTCAACAGCTTAACGATGTTCTTTGTCGATAAAGCGATTGGAAAAACTAATTCTTTACTTACTTAACCCTCAAATTATAGTTATTTAACCCATATACGTAACAAACCTCTCTACAGATTTCATTATTCTATAAAAATAAAAAAAGCCACTTACGATTCGTTTTTGAATTTGGTGATCAGGTTGTAGCCAAGCTGAGAGTAGTAGATCGTATTGGTAGTGAAGTGTTATTACGTCACTTTGGGAGTTCTTAGCATTCAATAAGGGCATAAACATCGATTTATTAGAACGCTTTCATAAATATTATATGACAAGGGTAACAAACAGGCTTACCAACTATATGCGAAACTTTTGTGCCTTATTCAATAGAACTATTAACACAGGTGTTATTGAACATGAAACCTATCCCCCTTATTCATTAGCAGATTAGAACTGATTTTACAACTCAACAGGCTTTAGACATTAATTCCATTCGTAAAATCGTGAATCTCAAATTAAAGGAAAATGACCCGCTATTTCATCACCGGAATTACTTCCTCATATCTTATATGCTCTAGGGGATGCCTTTTATTAATTTACGATCTGAAAAAATCACATTATTACCCTTTAAAAGATTTACCAGTTGCTTCAACTGCTTTTTGTATAGCTGATCCTGAAGTTTCTAATGATGCTGAAACCCCGAGAATATCAGCTTCGGCTTCTGCTAAAGCTTCTGCCATTGCGAAACCAATACCACGCTTACAACCGGCAACTAATACTGTTTTTCCTTATAAACTAAATAGACTCATACTATTCTTATTTTAATTCGCCTGAGTTACTTTATCCATATCACCATAATCTAGATTCTCACCAGCCATACCTCAAATAAATGTGTGATTTGAAGTCCCTACCCCTGCGTGAATAGATCATTCCAGAGAAATTATATTTTCTGGATGATGTGCATATCTAAATTCTGACTTTGTTATTTTTGATATGTTTTTTGGATAAAAATTAAAAATGTTACTTCTCAAACTTATCCTGTACTATATGGTAGAGTTTATTCTAATTTGCCGTTGTTATCTAACTCTGACAACTTAGCCTGTAAATCTTGCTTAAAAGCTTC
>Ga0207888_100259_pt1 | contig 26527 bp, 27 predicted proteins | sample LinPmetageLP43_FD_184055 | JGI IMG/M metagenome (GOLD analysis project Ga0207888, IMG submission 184055) | Marine viral communities from the Pacific Ocean - LP-43 (SPAdes) | ecosystem: Environmental > Aquatic > Marine > Oceanic | place: Pacific Ocean | collected 2010-08-27 | reverse complement strand
AAGTCCAGCGGACACCTGTTTATTGGCTGGTCGGCAGGCGTCATTTAGGAGGCATGACCAGTATTTGGGCTTATTTACGGAACTCGGGAACCTGTGCCAGGATGCAAAGTGAAATGCACAATAGCGCAAACTAGAGGCAGAATAGCGAAGCTTGGTGTAGGGGCGGACTAACTCATAATCTCGAGAGTAAGTCTATAAGTATTATTTCGTTTTAACATAATTATAATAGCTTATCCGTTAGGTAGATTTATATTAGTTAGTGATTCACAAAAGTCCATGAATCGATTCTGTAATTTGATATCAGCAGCAGCCAACAGATAGTTTTTTAGCCTTTTATGATATAAAAATTCACCAGAAATTTCAACCTCTTTTTCATCGGAAGAAGATAACCACACTTGTGTTTCAGTCGCTTTTTCTAAATCATCGGTAGCATGCGAACCCCCCATTTTAGTGGCACCCATCCTGGGGATACCACGTTGCAAAATACGTCAGGCCAACGTTTGGAAACTGCAAAAGCCAGTAAAATATTCTGCAGTTTGGTGTCGGAATATGCCTGTGTATCATTCCATTTCTTTTTTTCCACAATAAGTCCTCCAACTTTGTATCTCCTTGTTGATGCAAGCCTGAACTGGTATAGATTAACCGCTTGGGTTTATTAATCAAACACGTCAAAATATAAGGGGCAAGACTATTTATCTGAAATACATGCGGCAGTGCGTCTTCTGTTTCTTGGTAGGGTTCCTTAAAACCAACCCCTGCATTATGAATTACGCTATCCATTGTTCCCAGTTGGTTTACAGCTTCTGCTATTTCATAGGTATGGGCTATGCTTGACAGATCACCGGTGATAATAGCTTTTGCTCCGGGGAGTTTTGATGGACTATTTCCGCCTTGGTTTTATTTCTCGCGGGTAGTACCACCTGATGACCCTGTTCTATAAATTTTTCGGCAGCCATAAAACCCAGACCATCTGTTGCTCCCGTAATAAATATTTTTTTCACAGTTATTCCGAAGTATTTGTTTATTGCTGATGTTTAGGGATTCCGTAAACATTAATAATTTATAATTGAGCATTCTAAATCATTCTATGCTCTAAGTAATTTTTCTAATTCTAATTCTCCTTCCACGGTTTGTGCCCCGTTTTCTAAAGCTTTGCTCATAATTTGGCCTGCTATAGGATTTGAAATTAAAGTCAACCATGCATTATGTTCTGCAATCAAACCTTCGGCGTTACCTGCTGGGGGAACTAATTGTTTCATGTGCTTCACTACGCCATCGGGTAGGTTTGCTATATTTTTCGCTAAAGAATTTACAAATAGGTCAAGCTCATGATGTGGTAGTGCACGATTAATCCATCCATAGCGTTCAGCAGTCACTGCGTCAAAAAGATCAGCACCTAATGTGATTTCCATCACGCGGTTGCGAGTCATTCTTTCTTGCAGATATTGTGTGCCACCACCACCGGGTAGTATACCCATTAATGCTTCGTTATGGGAGAGCTTTCCTTTTTCGATAGATGCAAAAATCATATCAGATGATGTGACAAATTCAGCTCCTCCGCCTCTGGCAATTCCTTTTAGTTTTACAATTGTTACCTGGGGCTGTGTTCTTATCATTTCTCCAACCGACTGAAATAAATTAACGCCTTCAGGTGTTTCTTCGACCAATTTGTCAAAAAGTTTTTTGTCCTCCAAAATACGCATGTCAACATGTGCAATAAAAAAATCAGGGTTGGCACTATCAAAAACAATAACTTTGACTGAATTATCCTTTTCTAACAGGTGCAATAGCTCTCGTAATTCCTTTATCATCTGACTACCTAACGCATTTACTGAACCGCTATTAAGTACGATTTCTGCGACTCCATCATTTAAAGATATACTCAATGTCTTAAATTGACTTTCGTTTAATTTTGATAATTTCATATTTTGTGAATTGAATTTTTAAATTTGTTTTTAAAGCTGGGGCTAAATTACAATCACTAGTTGTCAATTTTAGAGATGCTATAGTGGATGATAGCACAATCATTTTATGGTCAAACAAGAACAAAATACTATCTGTAATATCAAAAATCAGACTGAGATCAAATATGCTCAGGATACACTTTATGTTCTCAATGGTAAATGGCGTCTACTGGTCTTTATAGCTATTTACAATGGTAATCACAGATATAGACAAATTGCAAAGAATGTTCCTAACATAACTTTTGCTATGCTATCCAAAGAATTAAAGCTGATGGAATTGAACAAACTTATTTTGCGTTCAGAAGATCCTGATTTTCCTAAGGATGTGATGTATACGTTGACTCCATATAGCGAATCGCTCTATCCTTTGGTTGAACATATGATTGCCTGGGGAAAAGAACATAGAGATCACATTAAGTAATTACTTTCTACGAAGCCATGAATGTTCGATGGTTGGGGTATTTTGTTATCCTTAAAATTTGATAATTTTTTCGTTGCTTCTTTCATACTATTAAAATTTACTTATTTGAATTTGTCTGGTATAAGATTTTTAGCGATTTATTAATTACATGGGCTAATCGAATCATTATAACATAGGTTCAGGTCTTCTTTGAAACTCAAGATAGCCATCCCAGCGTGCGGTCGTATTATCAATCCATTGAAGTTTTTTATCTTTTAGAGGAATGTCATCATACATTCCTTGTACATCTGAAGGATCAGTAAGTAAGTCATCATGTACTTGATATATAAAGGTGGGAACACACACGTGTTTTGCCCATTTTCCTGCATTTCTATCTTCAATGCTAAAGCCAGTTTTTATTTTGATCTTATGATCTAAGGCTTTAATGCGGTTTTTAGGAATATTTGCCAGCTCTAATTGTTTAGTGAGAATGTATTCTTCGCTCAAAGGTTGTACCGCCACAAGACATCGTATTTGTTCAAAATCCTTCGGATTGCGCTTCATTGCGTATAACGTAGCATCAGCACCCAAACAACGACTAAACAAGGCGATTCTCATGGATTTGGTATCATGCCTTTCACGTACATATCGAATGGAACCCAGAACATCCCTAGATTCAAAAATTCCGGTAGAGATAAGTCCTCCATTACCTGTACCGCTATGGCCATGGTTTCTCAGGTCATGCGCTAGTATATTGAATCCCGCCTCATCAAGTATTTTTAAATCAGGTATAAAATTAACTTCCATATCATTTCCGCTAGCTTGCCAGATTGATTTCCAAGGTTCCAGATGTGAAGGAAGACCAGACCGGGTAAAGCCCATGGGATGATTGATTATAATAATATTATCTGAACCCTCAGCGGGAAGGAACCATCCTTCTCGCGGAACTCCATCTATAGAGGGGAAGGTGACCTCTTCATAAAACAGTCCAACTTCAGAAGGTTTGTGTGGAAGGCGTGATTGCAAAGCATACCGAATCTACCTACACGCCGGGATACCGTTCTGAAAAATGGCTTAAGGTCAAAGCCGTACTTACTGAAGAAACCCTGATTTGCGGCTATACCGATTCAGATAAAGGTGGTACGTGGTTTGGGAGTTTGATTTTAGGCATGTATGCTGAAAATACACTCATCTACGTGAGCAATTGCGGTTCCGGGTTTAGTCAGGACGAACAAGAGGGGTTGCTGGAGCAGCTGAAAAAACATGTGGTTGCTGAAAATCCATTTGGTAAAAAAATAAACCTGAAAGGCCGAAAACCCAATTGGGTAAGTCCGCAGCTCATTTGTGAGGTGAAGTTTTCAGACATGGACACCAAATAAGATCATGCGCCATCCGGTTTTAAAGGCTTACGGCAGGATAAGATTCCGCATGACGTTCATATACAGAAGCCGCATTCCGCTTCCCAAAAAACCCAATCCACTTCAGAAGCAGGTCTGGACGTAGACGGTCACCACGTGAATTTTACCAATCTGGAAAAAGTATACTGGCCCGATTCCGGTTATACTAAATATGATCTTATCGATTACTACATTCAGGTATCTGAGTACATATTGCCTTACCTCAAAGACCGGCCGCAGAGCTTGCACCGGCATCCGGACGGCATTAAAAACAAAGGTTTTTACCAGAAGGATCACGAACACCTTCCGTCGTGGATAGAAACGCTTGAACAGTTTTCAAAGTCTTCAGACCGCACCATCAACTACCTCTTGTGTCAAAACGAAGCTACGCTGTTGTATATGGCCAATATGGGATGTATTGAGATCAATCCCTGGAATTCGCGGATAGGACTATTGGATAAACCCGATTATGCGATTATCGATCTCGATCCTTCAGACACCAACACTTTTGAACACGTAATCACCGTAGCTCAGGTAGTAAAACAGATTCTGGACCAGGCGGGGATTGAAGGCCTTTGTAAAACTTCGGGTTCGAGCGGCATACACATTTACCTTCCGCTAGCAGCACAATACACGTATGCCGAAGCGCGCAATTTCACCAAACTCTTGTGCATGTTTGTCGAAGAACAGCTCCCGGATCTTACCAGTATGACCCGTGCCGTAAAAGCACGAAAAGGAAAAATATATTTAGATTACCTGCAGAACAGAAAAGGCCAAACCCTTGCTGCTGCCTATTGCGTACGCCCCAGATCGGGTGCAACGGTCTCCGCGCCCCTCGAATGGCACGAGGTAAAACCGGGTTTGAAAATTGATGATTTCACTCTAAAAACAATGCCCTTCAGACTTCAGAAAAAAGGGGATCTGTTTGCAGGAGTACGTGGAGCGGGGATTGATATGGCAGCGGCCATCGAGCGTTTAGAAAAGTAGTGTTCTATATTTTTTAGAAATATAGAACATCTCTTAATAATATGTTATTTAAGAATTCTTAAACAGACTACCGCAATCGATCCTGCTAAATTGAAAGTAGAATACCCTTCTCACATCAGGGTGTTGTGCTAACAGCCTAACTAACTGCATCTTTATGAAAACAAACCATGTCCATTTTACCTTAAACGGGGAATCGGTCGAAGTTTCAATCGAACCCTGGACCACCTTACTGGATTACTTACGCTATAATCAAAAACTCGTTGGCACAAAAAAAGGCTGTGATCACGGCCAATGCGGCGCCTGCACGGTTCTTATTGACGGGAATAGCGTCAATTCGTGCCTGTGCCTTTTAGTAAGTCTGGAGGGAAAAGAGATCACCACCATTGAAGGCTTAGGAACTGCCGAAAATTTGAGTACAGCTCAACAGATATTCATTGACGAGGATGCGTATCAATGTGGGTACTGCACCCCGGGACAAATTTGCTCTACCATTGCGATGCGCAACCGTGGGGAGATCAATTCGGAAGAAGACCTTAAAGACTGGATGAGTGGTAACCTTTGCCGTTGCGCCGCCTATAAAAATATAACGAAAGCCGCTCGTCGCATTTACGAAGAATCCTAACCACTATGAAACCATTTGAATACACCCGACTTTCGACCGACGATCTTTCGTCAGATACTGCACTGTATGATACAACCTTTCTTGCGGGTGGTACCAACTTAGTAGACTTGATGAAATATGGGGTTGAAAAACCCGACGCTATTGCAGATATCGGCCAGCTGCCTTACGATCAAATTGAAGAATTTGCCGACGGTTTGCGACTGGGTGCACTGGCTACCAATGCAGACACGGCTTACCATCCTGCTGTAAAAAATAAATATCCTGTTTTGAATAAAGCTATACTGTCAGCGGCATCTTCCCAACTGCGCAACCGTGCGACTAACGGTGGAAACCTGCTACAGCGCACCCGTTGTTACTATTTTTACGATACGGCAATGCCCTGTAATAAGCGGGAACCCGGGAGTGGATGTGCAGCGATTAAGGGGTTCAACAGAATCCATGCTATCTTAGGAACTTCAGCTTCCTGTATTGCCACGCACCCCTCAGATATGTGTGTAGCCCTGGCTGCGCTGGAAGCAAAAGTGCATATCCTGCGCAAGGGAGCAACGCTGGTTATGCCTTTTGACCAAATTCACAGGCTTCCGGGAGAACATCCTGAAAAAGACCATAATCTGGAGCCCGGAGATTTAATCACCCACATTGAACTCCCCAACGAAGGTTTTTCACAGAATTTTGAATATTTAAAAATCCGGGATCGGGAGTCTTATGCCTTTGCACTGGTTTCTGTGGCGGCATGCCTGAAAGTTTCAGCGGGTAAAATTGAAGACGTACGGGTCGCCTTGGGTGGTGTCGCTCACAAACCCTGGAAATTAAAAGAAGTAGAACACGAATTTATCGGGAAGGAAGCTTCCACGGAAAATTTTAAATCCTTAGCCGAAAAACTAATCAAAGGTGCTCAGGGTTTTGGGACCAATAATTTTAAAATTCCACTGGTAAAACGTGCTATCGTACGTGCTTTAAACAACGCTTTAAATCCATCATGATGCTCAATATAGGAAACAAACAACAACGGGTTGACGGACCTCAAAAAGTAAGTGGCAGTGCGACTTACAGTGCAGATATCACCTCACAATTTTACCATGCGTATGTTTTGCAAAGCAGCATTGCCTGTGGAAGTATTACCGCTCTGGACACCTCGGCAGCTGAAGCATTTGAGGGGGTGAAAGGTATTTTTACCCATAAGAATCTTCCCGAGCGTTTAAAAAATAGGGTTGATTATACCGATCCGCTTTCACCTCCCGGAAAACCATTTAGGCCTTTTTATAACAACAAAATACTGTACAACGGTCAACCTATAGCTTTGGTAGTTGCCGAAACTTTTGAACAGGCTCGGTATGCTTCCAGTCTCATCAAAGTGACTTACAAGGAAGAGGAATTTAAAGGAAGTTTATATGAAAACCTGAAAAATGCCAGCGCAGATCGCACTCCGGATCCGGCATCCAACAGGGGCGATTTTAAAAAAGCATTTAAAAATTCTGAGTATACCATTACTCAAGAATACCGCCAGTCGCGCAATTACCACAACCCGATGGAGCCACACGCCACAAGCGTGGAATATAAAGATGATGGTAGTATTGTGGTGTATGACAAAATACAGGGAGTTGGGAGTTCACTAAAATATCTGAACGGCGTATTCGGCCTCGGAGCCGATAAAGTTCAGGTAAAAAGTGATTTTGTAGGTGGTGCTTTTGGTTCCGGTCTCAGACCACAATACCAGTTATTTATGGCAACACTGGCTGCCTTAGAATTGAAACGCAACGTGCAAATGGTAATGACGCGTGCGCAGATGTTCAGTTTTGGGTATCGCCCGGAAGTTATTCATACGATGAAATTAGGATGCAGTAAAGATGGAACCTTGCAGGCACTTTCTCATAGAACAGTTGGAGAAACCTCAACATTTGAGGATTTTAATGAGACTATTGTAGACTGGTCTGGTCTTTTATACAAATGTGAACATGTAAATCTGGAATACGAACTGACACCGGTACAGAGTTATACGCCGCTTGATATGCGTGCTCCCGGTGGCGTTTCCGGGGTTTATGCATTGGAATGTGCTATAGATGAACTCGCTCACGAAGCAGGTATTGATCCGCTGGAGTTCCGTAGAAAAAATTATGTGGATTATGATCAGAACGAAGATAAGCCCTTTACGAGTAAGGAGCTGATGGCCTGTTATGACCGATGCGAAGAATTATTTGGGTGGAAAAACAAAAAGACTTCATCTGAAAACGAACCACACCTGCTTACGGGTTTTGGTATGGCGACCGGTTCCTGGGAAGCGCTGCAGCAACCGGCTTCGGTTTCTCTGACAATGGATGAAAATGGAATGTTTACTATTAAATGCGCCACAGCAGATATTGGTACAGGAACGTATACCGTGATGTCTCAGATCGCTGCAGACAAATTAGGTGTACCCATAGAAAAAATTGAATTTAAACTAGGCGATACCGCTTACCCGGATTCGCCTATCGAAGGAGGGTCCTGGACAGTCTCATCTGTTGGATCTGCGGTAGCTGGCGTTTGTAAAAAGTTTCAATACCGCATTGCTGATGTCTGGAAGCGAAATAATCCGGACTATCAGCAAGTAGATTTTGATGCTATTTTGTTTCAAGACGGCAATCTGGAATACGATGCTAAAACCTTCAGCTTTGCTGAAATTATGCAGCAGGCCTCTAAAGAAGAATTAAGTATAGCGCACAATGAAGCAAAAATTGAGGGACAAACTACGCATTCCGGCTATGCGCATTGTTGTGTAATGGTCGAGGTTACAGTTGATCAGGATCTTGGAATTATCAAAGTACCACGTATTGTAAACGTCTCTGCTGCCGGTAAAATCATCAACCCCAAGACAGCAGAAAATCAACTTTTGGGCGCTATGATCTGGGGATTAGGAATGGCATTACGCGAAGAAGGAATGGTTGACAGCAAATACGGTCGAATTATGAATGCTAATTTCGCCGAATATCACATAGCCGTCAATGCCGATGTACACAACATCCACGCCGAATTTGTAGAAGAAAAAGACGATAAAGTAAATCCGCTGGGAGCTAAAGGAGTTGGTGAATTAGGCATTGTGGGTCTGGCTTCTGCGATAAGCAATGCCATTTATGATGCCACCGGGAAAAGATTGAGAAAGCTCCCGATGCTGCTGGATGATATCTTGGAAGTCTAATTTGTAAAACCTTAAATTATTTGTTCAAGATTTAAAGATCTGAATGAGGCTATTGCAAGTAAACGGTACTGAAATCTCAAGAATTAGTTTGAACCCCAAAAATCAAGTAGGGCTTTTGCTGTAGGTCCTGCAGATAATGGATTTTGTCCTGTAATCAATAGCCCATCAGTTTCTACGTGAGCTATAAATGGAACGGCTGCAGTTTTATAATTTGTGCCAAACTCTTTCAATCGGTCTTCTAATTTGTAGGGTATATTATTTGACCGTAGTGCTAATTTTTCTTCCATATTTGAAAAACCGGTTACATTCTTACTTTCTAATATTGATGGATTAAGTTCTGCTGCTTTTAGAAGTGCTGCCGGGCCGTGACATACAGCGGCAACAGGTTTTCCGCTTTTAATAAAATCTAGGATTAATTCACCGCTTAATTCATTTGTTGCTAAATCAAACATAGGCCCGTGACCACCAGGATAAAATACAGCATCAAAATCTGAAGCAGCTACGCTTTCTAATTTTAGCGACGTATTTAAGGCAATTTGAGCAACGGAATCTTTTGTAAAGCGCTTGTTTGATTGGGTGATATTTTCTGTAAGCTGACTCATTTCATCAATGGGTGGCATACCACCTTTAGGGCTCGCTAAAGTAACTTCACATCCGGCATCTATAAATTGATAGTAAGGATCTGTAAACTCTCCAATCCATAAGCCTGTTTTACTTTTTGTATTTAATAAGGCTTCGTGAGATGTTAGAATCAACAGTATCTTTTTTGGTTTCATAACTTGGTTGGTTTTTTTTAAGAAATAAGATTTTTAGATCAGCAGAATTCCAAATTAAAGTTCCGATTTTTTCAGTAAGTCAAAAGCTAAAAATTTGCAAAAATTTAATGAGTTGCCTTTGTAAATTCTACTTTTTGAAATGATCTTTAAAAGCTTTATGAGCAGCGTGATATCCACACATACCATGAACACCACCGCCTGGAGGTGTTGACGAAGAGCATAGGTACATACTTTTATTTGAAGTGCTATACGGAGATATTTTTACAATAGGCCGTGTAAAGAGTTGTGTGATATCTTGCTTACCTCCATTTATATCACCACCTATTATATTGGGATTGAATGCTTCTAGTTCTTGTGTGTTTTTGGTGCTTCTGGCAAGAATGAGTTGTTTAAATCCGGGGGCAACCTTTTCTATTTGATTTTCGATTATCGTGGTCATATCTGTGATATTCCCATTAGGAACGTGGCAATAAGCCCACGCAGTATGTTTACCTTCAGGTGCACGGGAATCATCAAATAAAGTATGTTGTGCGATTAAAATATAAGGTGTTTCTGAAATAGTACCCTCATAAATCAGGGCTTCCGAGTTTTTAATTGCAGAAGTGCTATATCCTATATGCACTGTTCCTGCCATTCTACATTTTTCATTTGTAAACGGAATGGATTTATCTAATGCCCAATCAATTTTGAAAACTCCAGGCCCATATTTAAAATTTGAGAGTCGCTTTCTGTAAGTTTGACTTAGATTGGTGTTTTTAATAGCCAAGAGTTGTTTAGGTGTACAATCAAACAAATAAGCATCTGCCTTTGGAAGTGATTCAACATCTGTTACTTTATGATTTAAAATAAGAGTTCCACCTAAAGATTTGTAATAGGATACCAAGGCCTTAATCAAATTACCGGCACCACCTTTAGGAAAAGGCCAGTTGTATTTATGAGCCATTATACTTAGTACCAATCCAAATGAACTCGAAGCCCAGGCATCTAGTGGGAGTGTTGAATGAGCGGCTGCACCAAAGAAAAAGGCCTTTGTCTTTTCATTCTGGAAATAATGATCACTAAGTTGCTCTGCAGATTGTATAGCTTTTAACCCAAAACGAATAAAATCTAATGGGTTTTCGGGAATTGTAAGTGGTCCTAATAAATCTGAATCTACAGATTCCCATTTTGATGTAATCTTTTCAAATACATTGAGATATGCTTCTTCATCGGCACCCAACTCTGAAGCGGTTATTTTTACATCGGTATATGCCGCTACAGCGCTACCGTCTAAAAAAGGATGGGCATAGGGGATTTTAGGAAATATCCATTCTAATCCATGGTCTTTTAGAGGAAGTGTTTTTAAAAACGGAGAGGCAAAAGCCATGGGATGTATCGCCGATCCTGTATCATGTTGAAAACCCGGTAATGTTAATGGCTGTGTTTTTGTAGAGCCACCCGGTGCATTTGATCCCTCATAAATACAAGTTTTCAAACCTTTTTGCTGGAGGTAAATCGCTGCTGCAATACCATTTATACCACTTCCTACTAGTATGCAGTCATAATTTTTCATTAGGGCAACTCATTTTCATCTATAGAGTTCAGGTATTGCCTGAAGGTAATTACCCCGTGTTTTTCTCCTATCATGTCATGAGTAGTTATGTATTTGAAGAAGCCAACTTTATCGTGTAAATTTTTATCAAAAAATTGAGGTAAAAAAGCGCCAACATTAGCTATAGTACTAGGTATTTTCACAATTTTAGCGCCAAAACGTTCCTGTATCATTAATGCCATCTCATATCTAGAATGGATTTCAGGCCCCCCGATTATGCGTATTCCCGTGATTCTATTTTTTAAGGTATTCAGCACAACTTCAGCCATATCGGTTTGAGAAATGCTATTGGTTTTGGCTTCACCGTCACCTATAACTGGAATCATATTTCTTTTGGCCATTATTGCCAAATCATTTAAACCTGAAAAAAGTCCAACAGGTCTTAAAATACAATGAGGAATTCCGGACTCTTCTAATTTTTTTTCAAACTTTTTATGATTTTTAGGTATCGCATAATCATCATTATCTCCCGCTTCTTTTATAGATATGTATATGTAATAGGATACTTTATTTTTCAAAGCATCTAAAAGAACCTCAGCATTACCTATATGATCTACTTCATTAAATGTGTCTGGAGAATTTGTGAATAAACTCACACTTTTACCCATCCCTGAAATTACAGTGGTAATACCCTCCGTTATGCCCTGTATTTTTTCTGGGTTGGTAACGGGATCTACAATCCAAATATCAGGTGTGTAGGGCTGCAATTTTTCAGCTCCATCAAACGAACTTGTTTGTGCTCTAAACGGAATTAAAACTCGCTTTAAACATTTAGCAATTTCCAGACCTAAAGATCCAGAACCTCCCAACAACAGCACTTTTGAGCTCATATTTTTCTCCTTTTAGCTTCATAAATGTAAACTACATATTTTGTTTAAATCAATTATTGCAGCTAATTAACGTTAGTTTTGCATAGTTTCTACGAGCGTAAAAATCGAGATGAACCTGTGATGCAATCCACTAAATAAGGGTATTGGGAAATTTTCTAAGTTTTTATTAAGATAATTCGTAGAAATTAAATATAACTTAGAAATTATTAATTATTATAATTTTCAACGACATGGGTGCCAATAAAAAAGAATCAAAAAATGATAAAAAAGAGAATAAGCAAGACATTGATAAAGGCCCATTAAAGGATAAACACGTAAATCAATATGGAGAAAAGGATAATGAATCGAAGAAGAAACGTGGGGCTTAATATTCATTAACAGAAAACGCTGTAGTTTATTTTTAGATTTTTTAATACTATTTTTAATAACCAATGATTGTCAATCTAAATACAGAGGGTTTTTCTATAATAACCCAGACACATCACGCGCATCTGGCTTGCTTGATTGCTGAAAATTTAAAAGAGGAGTATAAGAAACTTTATTTTTCAGATGTGTTTGCTGCTATCGCTTTCCACGAATCTAAAGAAACTGATTTTAATTATAACCAACAACTTAGTGATTTAGGTCAGCCAATCTCATTCGATAAGCCTGAAGGATCTACAGCAGAATCAGCAAAGAAGGTTGAGCATATTCTAAATGATTTAGTTACTAGATCACTTCTAGTAGCAGCTTTAGTAAGCAGTCATTTTAAATTTTTGTACCCTGAAGTTTTCAATAATAAACTGGTATCTCCAAGGAATTGTAATCTTGACAAAGATGCTATGAAACTCTATGCAATACCAGTTAAAGAATATAAGTTACTTTATGGTATTTTAAAGTTTTGTGACCGACTTTCATTAATGATCTGCAAAGAGGAATTTCCAGATGCAAACCGCTGTTTTGAGATTAATCATTCATTAGGAAACACACTTCATAATATGCTTGAAAAAGAGGGTGAATTTCTAATAGATCCTTGGCCTTTTACGGGAGATTCTTTGGAAATAAATTATGAATATCATCTTATAAAACAAAGCAGTTTTAAAAATACGGAAGCTTTTTTAAAAGCTTTTTCAGAAAGTGAAATTTGCTTAAAAAAAGTAGTTTTTAAAAACTGAGTTTACGAGGAGCAATACAGCATATAAAAAAGACTGTCCATTGACAGCCTTTTTAAATTGCTGGTTAATTGAATTGCAGGATGAAAATGGAGATAAAAAAACAAAAATTCCTTTGACAAGATTTGGACGTGATATGGGAATTGAAAACGTAAATCGAGCTAGTTATATTTTAAATGATGCTGGAACTTATAAAAGTTTTAATCCTCTTAACACTGCATACGGAACTTGGTTCTTGGACAAAAAAACGAATGATATTAATCTTGAATTACGAATTGAAGCAGAAAGTCCCTACTTACCTTCTCTCAAAAAAGCTAAAATTGTAATTAAAAGAAAAGATGGCTTTTATTATCAAAAGCCAGTCAAGAAAAGAATTTTAATTATGGGAACTGACTCAATGACAATAGCTGAAAGAGAAAAATATGTTTTGATTTATGAACGAAAATAAAAACTATGGGTAATACCTGGCGTTCGTGTGGCCGGTACAGCCTGTCCCGTTGTAGAAGGGGAGCCTGGCATAAACTCCGTGTTGACTGAACCGTCCCGATAATCATCGGGACTTTGTCGGTGAGCCCGCTATGGAGATTAGTCTGTTTTGAGGTAGGTATTGGATCTGTTGGATGCTCTTGTGGTCTTGATTTTTTGCCGAGTATAGGTATCGTTTGTAGATGCTATTGAAGATTCTGTTTATGGGCGATACATTGCGTATAGACCGGGAAACGGATTGCGCGTTACCCACTAGACCTCGTAATTCCCTTTTCTATCTGTAAAAACAACGACCTCTGGAACCTGTTACCTGCTGCCAGGAATGTAAACGCTGCTAAAAGCGATAAGATCCCAGCTCCGGAGCTTATTGAGCGACAGCGTGATCGTATACTGGAATACTGAGAAATGCTGCACGAGCATCAACAACAACGCTTTACAAGGGAAATTCAGGTGGTTCTTTTAGGGAATCAAGGGTTTGACAGTTGGAGAGAAGAGGGCATTTCCCAATTACAAAGCAGCTGTAAGTATCTGATTAATACCCGGGACTTTGAGGCCTGGGATGTAAGGAGAAGTTAAGGGAACTCAAAAAAGTTTGTATACTTTACGTAATTAAAAAGAATGGGATAGCTTCGCAACTACAACATTTTTAAGTATAAACAGGTGATTTTAGATAGGGTCTCAATAGCGGTTAAAATCCAATTTTTAATTCATAAAGCTGAGCACTAAGGAAATTATATGAACGAGTTTAAAAATTTTATTAAATCCCGGGTGGGTATTAGCGAAGAAGACCTCGCACTAGTTCTCTCAAAATTCAAGAGTACAACAGTTAAGAAAGGTGTGCTTGTATTGAGAAAAGGACAAATTGCCAATCAATACTATTTTATAAAATCCGGAGGCTTGCGACTTCATTATGGAACATTTGAAGAACAACATACTTCGTGGGTGTTTTTTGAACATGATTTTTTTACCGAGATCTCAAGTTTACACGCTCAAGTACCTTCGCGTTTCAATATTGAGGCCATAGAAAACACAGAACTTCTGGTAATCAGCAAGGCTGAAATGGATCAGCTTTATAAGAAACTTCCCGTATGGCAAGAGTTCGGAAGAAAAATATGGGAAGCTATGTGTATCAGGCAGGTAGACCAAAACCTGAATTATCAAACCTTATCCGCCAAACAGATTTACCTCGAACTACTCCAAAATTCTGATTTCGTAAAAAAAATACCCGTAAAGCAATTGGCTTCAATTCTGGGTATTACTCCCAATGCACTGAGCAGAATCCGCAAAGAAATCAAGTAAGACATTACCTACCATATGGTAGTTTGGTCAGGATTTTACCACCATACATTTGTAAAAATTAAAAGTACAAATGATGAAAATTCAAAATCAATATGCTGATGCTGAGCTTATAAAAAGCTGGACCGGCTTTGTTAACCAATACGCTACAGTGAATGGTATAGAACTCCACTATGTAGTAGGAGGTGAGGGAGAACCACTAATTTGCCTGCCCGGATGGCCGCAAACCTGGTATTCTTACCATCCTGTTGTTCAGGAGCTCTCTAAATCATACCAAGTGATCGTAGTAGATATTAGAGGTATGGGAACATCAGAAAAACCAGAACGGGGATATGACAAGAAAACTATGGCTACAGATGTTTTAGAGCTTGTAAAAAAACTCGGTTTTGCAAAAGTACATATGATGGGCCATGATATTGGTGGAATGGTAGCGATGAGCTTTGCATTTAACTACCCGGAATTGATAGATAAGCTTATCGTATTAGATGGGGCGCACCCCAGCGAAGGCATCTTGCAGATGCCTTTAATACCGGCTCCAGGTACATTCGGTGAAAAAATGGATGCACAGATGCCTTATGCCTGGTGGATGGGCTTCAATCAGGTTAAGGGCTTACCTGAAAAATTACTGGAAGGACGTTTTGAAATCTTGCTTGATTATCTTTTTAAGTATGTTATGATTGATGAAACGATAATGAGTTCCTTTGAGCGTGAAGTATATGCCAGCGCATACAATGATGCCGAGAGCATTAGAGCATCCAATGCATGGTATCAGGCTTTTGCAAAAGATATAGAGGATTCCAAATCCTATCAGCAACTAGAAATGCCCCTATTAGGCATTGGCAGTTATGTAAGCTATAATTATATGAAGATGGGGTTGCCTTACGTAGCAAACAATTTGGAGGTGATAGGAATTCTTGATAGCGGCCATTATATGTACGAGGAACAGCCGGAGCAGGTTATTGAAGCGGTGGTAAATTTCTTAACTGAAAATAAAAAATAAGGAGATTTATTATGAAGAAATCGATTTTAGTAGCAGGTGCTACCGGTAATTTAGGAATGAAAATTTGCCGGGAGCTGTTAAACAGAGACGCCATTGTGAGTGCTATAGCACGTCCCACGACCGACCCTCAAAAAATAGAAGCACTTTCAAAAATGGGTGTAACAATTCAAAGGGTAGACCTCAACAGTACCAAAGAAATAGCCGATGCGTGCGAGGGGAAAGACCTGGTTGTTTCGGCTTTGGCAGGCCTGGAGGATGTGATTGTAGATTTACAAAAACGAATCTTAGATGCTGCCCTGCAAGCAAGGGTTCCTCGGTTTATTCCTTCCGATTTCTGTACTGATTATACGGATTTAGTACCGGGTGAAAACCGGAACTTTGATCTAAGAAGAGTATTCAGAACCTATCTGGATAGCACTTCCATACAAGCATCTTCCGTGTTTAACGGTGCTTTTGCAGAGATACTTCAATACCATACTCCGGTATTAAACCGGAAGGACCAAAGCATGGGTTATTGGGGGGAGAAAGCCGACTGGAAACTGGACTTTACTACGATGGATGATACCGCTGCATTTACTGCGGAAGTAGCATTGGATGATGAGGCTCCCAGAGACTTGCAGATTGCAAGTTTTCAAATAAGTCCTAGTATGCTTCAGGCTTTTGTAAAGGAACTAACAGGCAAAAGTTTTAATCTTAGGCAGCTATCGAGTATGGAAAATTTCGAGGAGTTCATTAAAAAACAAAGAGCAGATAATCCTGCCGGGGAAATGGAATTGTATGCTAAATGGCAGCAAAGTCAATACATGTATTCCATGTTTTCAACACAGCATCAGAACTTAGCTAACGGGCGCTATAAAAACCTTACCTGGACTTCAGCTTTAACTTATTTACAATCTTTTTTAAGATAGGTTTTTGATCTAAAGAGGTGGAGGTGATCCAGTATAACTTACATTGGGCTACAAACTTGTGCTGTTCAACTACTTTTAAGCATTTAATCCTTGATAAATTTGTAAAATAATTTAAAGATTTAGAAGATGAAAACAGTATTGATAACAGGAGGTAATAAAGGTATCGGATTTGAAACAGCTAGGCAACTAGGTGAACTGGGTTATGCGGTTAATATAGGTTGTAGAACCAATAGTAAGGGACAGGAAGCTGTAGAGAAGCTTCAAAAGTTAGGCTTGAAAAGTATAAATTGGATTGTGCTTGATGTGACAAACAGCCAATCAATTAAACAGGCCAAAACGCAACTAGCCTCCAAAATCGGCTCTCTAGATCTATTAATCAATAATGCGGGTATTAGCGGGATTCAACCCCAAAAGTTTTCTACTCCTAATATTGAAACCTTACGAAATCTATTTGACACCAATTTCTTTGGTACCGTTGAAGTAACGCAACAATTCTTGCCTCTATTGGAAAAATCAGAACAGCCTATCATTATCAATATTTCCAGTGAAGTTGGATCTTTAGAAATTCATTCGTCATCCGGTAAAGATCCAAATTTAGAAATTTGGAGTGCTTACGGGGCATCAAAAACGGCAGTAAATGCGTTTACGGTTATGCTAGCTAACGAGTTGGAAGATACTTCATTCAGGATTTTTAGCGTGACACCAGGCTATACAGCAACAGATCTTAATGATCATCAAGGAACAAAAACAGTAGAAGAGGGTGCCGCTGCTATTGTTAGGATAGCTACTGAAGCAACTCGTTTTACTTCTGGAAAATTTTATGGGGAGCAAGGCGAAGTTACTTGGTAAGTTATTATGTATTGATTCAGTTTTTGAGTTTATGAATAGTAAAAATTAGATATGTAGATTTGTTACTTATCTTAAGAAAAGAATAGTATTTCAATGCAAAACATTTGCAAGGTAAAAACGATAGCAGATTTTCATTTTTTATCGGACCTGGAGACTCCTAAACATCCTTTGGTGAGTATTATTAATTATTCCGGTTTGAATATTTCCCAAAAGGAACGAGATTCTAGCTGGATGCTTGATTGCTACCTTATAGCCATAAAACGTGGATTGCAGGGGAAAATGTATTATGGGCAACAGCAGTATGATTGCGACAAGGGCATTATGTTTTTTGTGGCACCTAAACAAGTGTTTCGTATTGAGCCAGACCCAAGTCCTAATGAGAATAGATCAGGGTGGATGTTATTGATTCATCCTGATTTTATCTGGCATACTTCCTTGGCTAAAACAATATCAAAATATGATTTTTTTGATTATGCCATAAATGAAGCTTTATTTCTTTCAGAAGATGAGGAAGAAACATTAGAACCCATTTTGAATGGAATTAAAAAAGAATATCAAACGGATATTGATCAATACAGTCAAAATATTATTACGGCTCACATCGAAACCTTACTTCAGTATTCAGAACGCTTTTATCAACGCCAATTTACCTCCCGCAAAGTCACTAATAGTAAAGTTGTCGAGAGCTTTGAAACCTTATTAATAGACCATTTGAACTCAGATGTCTCGTTAAAAAGTGGTCTGCCTAGCGTGCAATTTTTGGCGGAACAGCTTCACATTACCTCTAAGTATTTAAGTAAGCTATTAAAAGAAATCACAGGACAAACGCCTCAGCAACATATTCAAGAAAAGGTAATCGAAATTGCAAAATTGCAATTATCGACCACAGAAGAATCAGTTAACGAAATAGCTTATAATTTAGGATTCGCGCATCCTCAATCGTTTAATAAGCTCTTCAAAAGAAAGACAGATCAGTCCCCGCTGGAATTTAGAAAATCTTTTTTTCAATAAATCCCGTTGGTTAGCGTTTCTGAAGTTTTTCTCCTTCATGATGTACTCAATATCCAAAGTAAGGAATATTGCGTATGGACCGAGAAACGTATTGCCCCCGCTCCCGCCAGTCTGTGACTGGTGGCATGGTAAACTTACCCGATGTATAAAGAGTTAATCTTCAAAAGGTAATTTTTTTTATACTTTAGAAATCCTACACCAATAAATTACGCACTCCCAATAGAAAAAGGTCACCCATACTTTACTCAGTGAAACTACCCCAATAAAGCATATATACTCCCGGGATTAAGTAACTATAAAGGCAGGATGATCCCCTTATATGCTAAAGTGCACGCCATTAGAAATTTCACATGACTATTAGGGTACGAGCCAGGACACGCATCAACAGCAATGCTATAGATCATGTCATTCCGTCTTCTATCTGTAAAAACAACGACCTCTGGAACCTGTTACCTGCTGCCAGGAATGTAAACGCTGCAAAGGCGATAAGATCCCAGCTCCAGAGCTTATAGCGCGCCAGCGTGATCATATACTGTAACTTTTTCTAATGGTGATAGCGCAACACAACTCCTGGCTAGGAGTAGATATCTACTGTATAAATCCCCCGATAAATGAACTCCAAATCAGAAAGACAGGGGCAGATAGGGTTTACTGAATACCCAGAATTAAAGATAGCCTATGTACGTGTTCAAGGCTTGAGGAATATTTTTAACCAAGCAATAGCTATTAAAATAGCTTACACCAAACCAGCCCACTGATACAAAGATGAAGAGGAATCAGGTTCTAAGAGCTTCAAAACGCCAAAAATATACTCAGTTTTTTAATAGAGCCGTTACTGCTTTAGTAGAATACAGGCGCCCCCACCTGGCGCAATTTTAACATGCAATGTATCTGTCGAATTTACCGCTCTGTGCGATGTTTTATAACTCTCATTTTGTGTACGATAATCAGCAGTATCACCATCTTGAATTATCAGAGCCTTATATGTGCCCGTATTTAAAAAAGTAAGAGGAATATCTAATTCCCGTGAATTTTCATTTGTTGCTGCGCCTATTAGCCATGTTTTATCGCTGGCCTGCCGCGCCATCACAATATATTCGCCTATTTCACCCATAAGAGTTTTGCTTTCCAGCCAGGGCATATTTTGTGATGCAATAAATTTAAGGATTTCAGGATGTTTTTTATAACTCTCAGGGATATCGGGTATTACGGTTACCCCTGAAAAAGTAATTAACGTACGAGCAGCCTCACCAGCCAATGTGGTATTAGTAGAGTAGGCAGGACTATGAATTCTTCCGGTCTGTTTGAGGTCAGCAAGTCCATTATTCATATCAAGTGGTCCGGCAAGCATATTTACAAATACCGAGGTAACAAATGTTTTAGGCTCTAAAACAGTGCTTCCATCAAGCTGTGCCTGGCAGTATTCGCGGGTAACCGCGTTTGGAAACGTGCGCATTTGTCCATAAGGATGTACCGGGCCATCGTGAAAATCACATAATAGATGATTCTTTGCACACAATTCGGTGATCATCCGCGTACGTTCATTCTTTTCAGCAGGACTGCCCGACATAAATCCGTATTTGATTCCTGCAGTACCCCAATCCCCATATTGTTTTAAGGTGAGATCTATCGGAAACTTACGGCCGCCCACATCATTAAGATATAGCCAAATACCTACATTCTTTGTTTTACCATACGCTATGATTTCGTGCACCTGCGATACTTTGCCACCTTTAAGCGGATCTGAATCTTTACCAAATTCAGGACCATACCAGTCGGCATCAAGTGCCAGATAGCGAATGTTGTTTTCAAAAGCGAAATCCACCATTCTTTTCCAGGAAGGAAGTGACATATCATATTTAAAACCGTCGACCTGCGCACCGGCGATCCGCCAATCCCAAACGGCGACTCCAGGTTTTACCCACGAGAAATCTAAGTCTTTTGATGGTAAAGGATTTAACAATTCTATGATATGCGAATCAACCAATTCTCCTGGCTTATTACCATACATGATAACCTTCCAGGCATTGTTGGGTTTAGACGCGATAGTAAATAAGTTCACATTTTTTTTTGACCCCAATACTAGCGGCTCACCCCATGATAAATTAGCTTCGTGAATAGCCATATAATTGGTATCATCTACCTTTATAGTCATTACTGGTAATCGGTTATCACTGCAGTCTGACAGTTGCTCAGGACCAATGTTGGCGTTTTCTCCGTTGTAATACCATGCGGTATAATTACCGCTGAAGTTGAACTGAGTCAAATCATCAACCGCTTCTTCTTTAGGGAAATCATATTTGAACGCTACCCCATCATCATATGCTCTAACAATGATTTTATACGTTTTTAAATCTAATGTAAGTTCGTTATAATTTTCTGGCACAGTTGCCCTTTTCCCCCAAACCGGTTTCCAAATAGACCTTATAGAACGAGTGGACTTACTAGTTGGTACTGGCTTACCAATACCGGTTAATCCCACTTTAGAGTTTGTAATCATCCTCTTCGAATTGGCAGTAAAGGAATAGGTGATTTCCCCATCGGGGTGGCGGGTGAATTTTAACTGTAGTCTGCTGTTTGGCGATGTGATTACCACAGGAAATATGGCCGAGCCAGAAGACACGTTAGGTACGCTATATTCACCTTTAGCCTGTAGCAAAAATGATGTAAATAGTACAAAGACAATTAAAATCTTAGTTTTCATAAGTTTACTTAAGTAATTCCATTTAGGGATTGAGCCACATTTCTGAAATGCTATAGGTTATTTTAGATGTATTTGGATCATTCGTGTTAATATTTTTTTCTAAAACAGTCAGACCTATTGATCCGAATCTGGATGTGGGTAATTTACTAATAAATTCAATAGGTGAAGTAAGCTCAAAGATTCTTAACCGGGGCTTTGTCGGTAAGCCCGCTATGGAGATTAGTCTGTTTTGAGCTAGATATTGGAGCTATTGGATGCTCTTGTGGTCTTGATTTTCTCCCGAGTATAGGTATCGTTTGTTAGAGGCTGTCGAAGATTTTGTTTATGGTTGATACCTTGTGCATGGACCGGGAAACGGATTGAGAATTACGCACTAGACCACCAATGGAAAAACAACGAGCTCTGAAATCTTTTACCTGCTGCTCGAAATGTAAACGCTGCTAAAAGCGATAAAATCCCAGCTCCAGAGCTTATTGAGCGACAGCGTGATCGTTATACTGGAATATTGGGAAATCATAAGTTTAACACCTGAAAAGAACAAGGTATTACGCAGTTACAAAATAGCTGCAAGTATTTGATCAAAACCCGGGGTTTTGAGGCGTGGGAGGTGAGAGGAAGTTCAAAGTACTTGAGGTACTAGGATAATCTTAAAAATAAAGACATCAACACGTTTCCCTTTGAACCATAGGGTCACGTTTTGACTACAACATTCTTAAGTTGGGATACATGGAAGGGGATACTGTTGCAGACCTTTGCCGTATCATTAATAAATTAAACTATGGATACTAAAAAAAAGTGGTTTGTCACAGGAGCTTCAAAAGGTTTGGGGCTTAACTTAGTTAAAACATTACTCAACAACGGTCATCAGGTAGCTGCGACTTCCAGAAATCTCAACGCTTTGATCGAAGCGGTCAAAACATCATCTTCAAATTTTCTACCTTTAGAAATGGATTTATTAGATGAAGATAGTGTTGCTGATGCTCTTTCAAAAACAAAAGATACCTTTGGACAACTGGATGTGGTCGTAAATAATGCCGGTTACGGGCAACTGGGTACCTTGGAGGAACTAACCAATGCTGAGGCACGTGAGAATTTTGATGTAAATGTATTTGGCGTACTCAATGTCATTCGCAAGGCGATGCCTTTTATGCGTACACAAAAGTCTGGACATTTTATCAATATCTCATCTATAGCAGGATTTGTAGGTAGTTTTCCCGGTTGGGGAATATATTGTGCTACAAAGTATGCCTTGGCAGGTTTAACAGAATCATTTTCAGCAGAAATCAAATCATTGGGTCTTACCGCTACAGTTGTTTATCCCGGATATTTCAGGACAAACTTTTTAAATCAGGGTTCTTTAGTCTTACCCCAAAATGAGATGTCTATTTACAAGGAAGCTCGTGATTTGCAACAGGTACACTTAGATGATATTGCCGGAAATCAAACAGGAGATCCGGAAAAGGCAGCTGCAGTTTTAATGCAACTAGCAGAAATGGAACATCCGCCCTTACATTTATTTTTAGGAACTGATGCGAACCAATATGCACAGCAAAAAATGGAGACTTTAGAAAACGAAATGGCACTTCATAAAGAATTGGCGACTGCTACAGATTATTAATTTTCACTTTTAAAATGGAGCGTAAAATAACTCACGATATACGATCGGTAAACGATTTTCATAAAGCAGCCGGACTAGAAGCTCCTCATCATCCATTGGTGAGTTTGGTAGATTACAGCAAAGTACAGTATCAGACCACCACGAATAAGGTATGTTGGGTGCAAAATTTTTATTCCATAGGATTGAAAAGAAATCTGGAAGAGAAATTTGGATATGGACAGCAAGAATATGATTTTGATCAGGGATTGATGTCGTTTATAGCTCCTAGTCAAGTGGTTAGTTTTGAGGTGATAGAAGGCGCAGAGCAACATAAATCAGGGTGGATTCTTTGTATCCATCCTGATTTTATTTGGAACACTCCATTAGCCAAAAATATTAAACGATATGATTTTTTTGGATATGCGATTAATGAGGCTTTGTTTTTATCAAAAAGAGAAGAAGACTTGATCATCAACATTATGCAAAATATTGAACAGGAATACAATTCAAGTATTGATACGTTTACTCAGAATATCATTATCGCACAACTGGAGGTACTACTCAACTATTCGGAAAGATTTTACCAAAGACAGTTTATTACAAGAAACAAAAACAGTCAACAAATCCTGATCAAACTGGATGAGGTTTTATCAGCTTATTTTAACAACGAAAGTCTTTTAGAAAGTGGCCTACCAAGCGTAAAGTTCATTGCAGCACAATTGAATAGTTCACCCAATTACCTCAGTTCGTTATTAAAAACCTTGACCGGACAAAATACGCGGCAACACATCCAAAATAAGGTGATTGAAAGGGCCAAAGAGAAGCTCTCTACCACAGATGATACCATTAGCGAAATTGCTTATGAATTAGGCTTTAAACACTCCCAGTCGTTCAGTAAACTATTTATGAGCAAAACCAAACAATCTCCTTCAGAATTTAGAGCTAGTTTTAATTAGAACTGCAGGAGCTAATACAAGAACTAATACTAATCTTACACCTACAACCTATTGGTTACGCAAGAGAAAAACTTCTTCGTGCCCTCTTGACAAGGACTTATAAATCCCTTGTTTTTATTCTGTATTTAAATGCCCAAGGTAGTTTACTAATATAAGCAAAGACGCTTGTGGCTTAACGGGCTCACAGTAGGGTAGGCGAATGGCTCTTGTATAGAGGTCAAGTTGGTTCTTCAAGACGAACTTATTAAATTACCTGCCGCGAGTTCTCCATACTGCAAGTATTTCATTTTATACATTCTCAGAGCTCCATTCACTCAAGATCCACCCAAGAATAGTGCATAGCAAAAGTAGGGTAGCGGTATACTAACGCTATGGGAGGTATAACGCTAAGGTTCTATTCCAATAGTTGTGGATGCCATGCTACCATTTTCAACAAACGCAATTCCTAGAAATTTACACGCTGTAATTCTAAAATAATGATATCTTTTTGGATTTGATTATGGACTTTTATAAACGAAGTACCTATTTAAACAAGCTTTGGTAAAGGTTTTGGGCTTGTTCTGTTTTATTTTTTTTCAAGTAACGCTGCAACAAAACGAGCTCGAAACACCTTGCTCATAGCCTTGACCGGGAACAGGTATTTCCCCTTATTCCGGGCAGATTTCCACTTACCGTTTTTGGTGATCCCACCTCTAGGCACGATGCAATGAAGGTGGGCCTGCCTGCCGGCAAAGGCAGGGATGCAGGGACAGGTTCTGTCCCCAGGTATGCAGAATGGCACTCATCCCGGGACTCGCACATAGAAATTTAGGGTTGGATGCAAAGCAGGTAATGACCTCCCGGGCGGTTTTGAACAGCAAGTTAAAGAGCAATTTGGGTTCCTACAGGCATAAGCGGTTGAGTTCTGAAGGCAGGGTAAATACCACGTGGAAGTAAGGAACATTCAAGAGTTCTTCTTGCCGTGCCCTAATCCATTGCTCCTTGTGTGCCCTTGGCACTTCGGGCAATGGCGGTTGCGGCAACTGTGGTAGCTCAGGTGCACTGTATTACAGGATGCATTGGTGCAGCGGTGCGGCATTTGCGCTCTGTATAATGAGGTAAGATTACATCTATCTTTAAACTATAGAACACCAAATGCGGTATACAAATTAACAGCGTAAATCAATTTTAAAACTGTAGCCATATTTTAGGACTATACCTATAAAACAACCCGTTCGCACTCAAATAATTCTATAATTAAGAGCAATTTTTATTTTTTGTAACAAATTTTAGATTCCAATACTTACCTAGCGAATTCTAAAAAAACATAAAAATGAAACATTCAAAATTTATTACAGCAATCTTTTCAACCGTCTTATTTATCAATTTTTCACAAGCACAAAAAAAAATAAAACTAGAGAATTCTATTTTATGGAAAGTAGAGCACGTAGACTTTAAAGAACCTTCTTATTTATTTGGAACTATACACATAATGTGTGAAAATGAGTTCAAAATACCTAAAAAAGTAAGTGAAGCACTTCAAAATGTGAACGCATTAGTATTGGAAGTCAATTTATCTGACTCAAAGGAGATGCAGGAACTTCAAAATTCAATGAGTAATCCGAAAAAAATATCGGATGAAATATCGAATGAACAATACAATGAATTAAATAAGCTTGTTACAAAGGTCACAGGTGTAGATTTAAAAAATTACGATTCTTATGGCCTATCAGGTTTAAATTCGATTTTAATTTCTAAAATGTTGCCCTGCACTACATTCAAATCTTTTGAAAATGAAATCACATTATTAGCCAATAAAAGTGAAAAACCGATATTCAGTTTAGAAAAAGCTTCGGAACAAATTGAGATTTTAAAAAACGCTTATCCAACAGAATTTGCACTTGAACAGATTATGTTGTTCGATTCCTATAAAAAGGATTTTAATGATGCCATTTTGTTTTACAACAAAGAAGAAATTACCAAAACTGTTGACTTAATTACTAAAGAGCAATATATGGATGAAAATGCCACAAAAATAATGCAAATAGATAGAAATAAAAATTGGGTTAAAAAGATGCCATCTATGATGAAAGAGAGAAGTAATCTCTTTGTAATAGGTGCAGGACATTTAACAAATGACTATGGTATAATCCATCTTTTAAGAGAAAAAGGATATACAGTTACGCCTGTTTTTAAATAGAATTTTATTGATGAAAATAACAGAACAGGAATTTTTAGATTTAATCAATCAACACAAAGGTATTCTATACAAAGTTTCCAGAATGTACTTTGATAAACTTGACGACCAGCAGGATTTATTTCAAGAAATCATTTTACAAATGTGGAAGTCATTAAATTCTTTTAAAGGGAATAGTGAGTTTTCTTCGTGGATGTATAGGGTAGCTTTAAATACAGCAATTGTATTCTTTAAAAAAGAAAAACGCAAGCCTGATAAATACACATCAATAAAAGTTGAACCTATGGAACCTGACGGATATAACACTAAAAAAGACCAGCAGTTAGTTCATTTTTATAAAGCTGTAAAAAAGTTGAACAAAATTGAAAAAGCGTTAATACTACAATATATTGAAGGGTTTTCAGGTCAAGAAATAGCTGAAAATTTAGGGCTTTCTGAAGTAAATGTTCGTGTAAAAATAAATAGAACAAAAAGTAAATTACAAGAAATCGTAAAAAATCAAGGATATGAATTTAGATGATATAAAAAGTAAAATGGATTCTGATAATATGGATGATCAGACAATTCCACAGAACATTAAAGAATTAAAAACAACTCAATTACCACTTCTCAAAGTGAGACGGAACTTAAGAAATGAAATTTTAACCCAAATAT
>Ga0207888_100257_pt1 | contig 26826 bp, 26 predicted proteins | sample LinPmetageLP43_FD_184055 | JGI IMG/M metagenome (GOLD analysis project Ga0207888, IMG submission 184055) | Marine viral communities from the Pacific Ocean - LP-43 (SPAdes) | ecosystem: Environmental > Aquatic > Marine > Oceanic | place: Pacific Ocean | collected 2010-08-27 | reverse complement strand
GGAACAGTTGCTTCCATGGAATACAGCACTGGAGCCGGTTGTGAAAAAAGTGGCCCAGTTCGATTAAGGGCAAGTGGGTCGATTTAGAGGCGCTTACGGTATTGTCGGGGCTGGCACCTTAATTTCTTTCAGTATTTTAACTGATGCCATATTTTGAATAGCTACGCCTTGCGATAATGACTCGATTTGCTCTTGAAAATTTTGACTTTCCATCCAAAGCTTTAAGAATTGAGCATCTAAGGTCTCGCTGGGACTAAGCTTTAATAGCGCTTGATTGATAATTCCTCGGGGTATAGACGGGGGAACGATCGCTATTTTCCCCATCGTTCCTGAACAGCTCATTATCAAATCGCCTGGAAATAGCTCAAAACGAGACATTTCCAAAAATTTATCTTCATCAACAAAATATCTAATGCTTTCAAATTGGTTATTTATTGCATGTTGTTGTTCATATACGGCATAGCCAGTTTCTTTAAATATATTCTTCTTTAGCGCGCCCCCAAAAGGACCCCGCACAAACTCGCAAACATTTCCGAATTTTTCAGTTGGCCAAGCCATCACACCAACTCCTGAATCTTTGCCAGTATCGCTTCGCTCTCTTTATCCAGCGCAATAATCTCGGCAATGATCTCTTTCGGCTCGCGTAGCTCGGACTCTTCCTTACCCTTGGGGTTATTCACCGATAGATCCCAGGTGGCCTGATCCAGATCGACTACATTGAGCGACCAGGATTTATCAGAGTCTTCGAAGCCTTTTTGCAGTTGCACAAACGCCTGCAGGTCCTTGTCATTCAGTGGGTTGGTTTTGCCCAGGCTGCGGCCGGGGTCGAGCTGGTAGTACCACACTTTTTGCGTGGGCTCGCCTTTGGTAAAGAACAGCACCACGGTTTTCACCCCGGCGCCAAGGAAGGTCTTGGCGGGGCAGTCGAGCACGGTGTGCAGGTTGTGGTTTTGCAGCAGCTCTTTGCGCAGGGCGACGGCGGCGTTGTCGGTGTTGCTTAAAAAGGTATTTTTGATCACCACGGCGGCGCGGCCACCGGGTTTGAGTATCTTCATAAAGTGTTGCAGAAACAGGAAGGCGGTTTCGCCGGTTTTAATCGGGAAGTTCTGCTGCACCTCTTTGCGCTCTTTGCCGCCAAAGGGCGGGTTGGCGAGGATGATGTCGTGCTGGTTACTGGGTTGTATGTCCTGCAGGTTCTCTGCCAGCGTGTTGGTATGGATCACGTTGGGGGTTTCGATGCCGTGCAGGATCATGTTCATGATGGCGATGACGTAGGCGAGGGACTTCTTCTCTTTGGCGTAGAAGGTGCGCTCCTGCAGGGTTTTAAGAGCAGTGGTAGAGAGCTGCTGCTTGCTGCGGCCACCCTGGCGCAGGTAATCGAAGGCCTCGCAGAGAAAGCCCGCCGAACCGGCGGCGCCGTCGTAAATGGTTTCGCCGATTTGTGGTTGTACCACATCGATCATGGCGCGAATCAGCGGGCGGGGCGTGTAGTACTCGCCACCGTTGCGCCCGGCGTTGCCCATGTTCTTGATCTTGGTTTCGTACAGGTGGCTGAGTTCGTGCTTTTCTTCCTGGGAACGGAAGCGCAGTTCGTCCACCTTTTCCAGGGCGTCTCTTAATGAATAGCCGCTCTGAATCTTGTTTTTGATCTCGCCAAAGATTTCGCCAATTTTATACTCGATGGTGTCGGGGCCGTCGGCGCGTTTTTTAAACCCCTTGAGGTAGGGGAAGAGCTCACCATCCACGTAGTCGATCAGGTCATCGCCGGTGAGGGCGTTGTTGTGGTCAAAGTTGCCCGCGGCGTCTTTGGGCGCGGCCCAGCGGCTCCAGCGGTGGGCGTCGTCGATGATGTACTGGTAGCCTTCGCCCATCAGCTCGGCTGCAAGGCTGCGCTCGTGCTCAAGATCGTCCAGGTACTTGAGAAACAGCATCCAGCTGGTCTGCTCGGTGTAATCCAGCTCACTGGAGCAACCAGCGTCTTTCCACAGCACATCGTCAATGGCTTTGAAGGTTTGTTCGAACATCTGGGGCGTGAATCCTTTTCGGTAGTGCCGTCTATCGCTGCAGTCGCAGCTGGCTTATGCCGTCAGATTTTGCCTTATTTGCTACGGCATGTCGTTGCTTTTGGCTTGCACGCGGCTATTACAGGGGGGTAGTCAGCTCGGGTCTGAGTGCTGACGAACCTGTGGCGTTGTTTTGGTGTTTTTTATGCGGCGAGATGGGAAGTGGCAGGGTGTTGCGATAAGTTGACTTAATGCGATGGGCAGATCGTACCGTCAACTCCAAGGAGTTGACGGTATCGAGCGTCACGCTGGCGTCAGGCGTCCAGTCGGTCCGGTTCTTCCAGAAACGGCAGCTGGGCTGCGTCTTCCAGTTCGTCGTCCGGATGGTTTGCCAGGCTGGCGCTGACGGCGAGGAAAAAACCGATCAGCGTTAGCAGTGCGACGATTTCAGAGATCAGCATGGTATGAGCTCCTGTGTTGTCAGTGTGCGGTTGCCAGGGCGCCAGTCTGCGCCTCGAGCTGGCGTGCCGCGCCTACGGTGCGCCAGGTATTCCAGGCCATGCACAGCATGCCGGTGAGGAAGAAGGCGCCGCCGATAACGCGTACTACGTAACCCGGATGGCTGGCCTCCAGCGCCTCGACAAACGAGTAGGTCGAGGTGCCGTCGACGTTCACTGCGCGCCACATCAGGCCCTGGGTAATGCCGTTGACCCACATGGCGACGATGTATAACACGGTGCCTATGGTCGCCAGCCAGAAGTGCAGGTTGATCAGCCCGGTGCTGTGCATTTTCTCCACCCCGAACACCTTGGGAATCAGGTGATACAGCGAGCCGAAGGTGATCATCGCGACCCAACCCAGAGCGCCTGCATGCACGTGGCCAATGGTCCAGTCAGTATAGTGCGACAGCGCGTTCACGGTTTTGATCGCCATCATAGGTCCTTCAAAGGTGGACATGCCGTAGAAGGCCAGGGCAACCACCAGGAAACGCAGGATAGGGTCTGTGCGCAACTGATGCCACGAGCCCGATAGCGTCATCATGCCATTGATCATGCCGCCCCAGCTGGGCGCCAACAGAATCAGCGACATCACCATGCCGAGTGATTGCGCCCAATCTGGCAGGGCGGTGTAGTGCAGATGGTGCGGGCCGGCCCAGATGTACAGGGTGATCAGCGCCCAAAAGTGCACGATGGACAGGCGGTAGGAGTAAACCGGCCGGTTCACCTGCTTGGGTACAAAGTAATACATCATGCCGAGAAAGCCGGTGGTCAGGAAAAAGCCCACCGCGTTGTGCCCGTACCACCACTGCACCATGGCATCGGTCGCGCCGGCATAGACCGGGTAGGACTTGAACCAGCTGATCGGGATCGAGGCGTGGTTAACAATATGCAGCACGGCAATAACCAGAATGAAGGCACCGAAGAACCAGTTGCCAACATAAATATGACGGGTCTTGCGGCGCATTACTGTGCCGAAAAACACCACTGCGTAGGCGACCCAAACGATGGCCATCACCACCGCGCCGGTGAACTCGATCTCGGCATATTCTTTGGTCGTGGTCAGACCCTGTGGCAGCGTGACCAGCATGATGATGATCACGGCCTGCCAGCCCCAGAAGGTAAAGGCCGTTAGGCGCGGCGCAATCAGCGGCGTTTGGCAGGTACGCTGCACCGCATAGTAGCTGGCGGCGAACTGTGCGCTACCGGCAAATCCGAAAATTACCAGGCTGGTATGCAGCGGGCGCAGGCGGCCAAAGCTGGTCCAGGGCAGATCAAAGTTCAGGGCTGGCCAAACCAGCTGCGAAGCGACCAATAGCCCGACCGACATACCAACCACGCCCCACACGACCGTCATGATGGCGAACTGGCGAACCACCCGGTAGTTGTAGGGCTGCACAGCACCTGTGTTTTGCATCTTGAAAACCTTTCTGACAGTGACTGCGGCCGTAGCCGCAAAAGTAGCAGTACTGTAGAAAAGACAAGCAAAACAAAACAGACTCAGAAGTTAAGCCATAATGCAGATCAGATGGCGTTCCCCTGAGTGCTCTACCCCGTGGTCAGGTGGCGGGCAATACCGCGTTTTAGCGGTATCAGCTGCTGCGCCGCGCGCAGCGCCGCACCGCGCAGCAAACGCATAGGCAGACGATCGTTGGTATAGCATTCCACCAGCAGATTGGTGGCCTGGTACAAGGGCCAGGTGGCCATTCTCTGCTGCCGCTCATAGCGTGCCAGCAGTGCGTGAGCGCCAATATCGCGATGCTGTTGATGTGCCTCTTTGAGTAAGCCGCTCAAGCGCTGCACGCTGGATAAACCAAAGTTGAAACCGTGTGCTGTGACCGGGTGCATGCCCACGGCGGCGTCGCCAATCAGCGCGCTGCGATGGGCCACGATGCGCCGAGCGTAGGCGCCGACCAGCGGGTAAACGTGACGGCCACTGGCGAGCTCCATGCTGCCCAGCCGATGTGAAAAGCGCGCTTCCATTTCGCGGGCAAAGGCCAGCGGGTCCATCTCGTGCAGCTTCTCGATCTCGCGCGGCGGCAGGGTAATGACCACAGAGGACTGGCGACCATTTAGCGGCAGCAGAGCCAACGTCTGGCCGTAGCCAAACCACTCCCAGGCAACCTGCTGATGGTCGACCTCGTGGTTCATGCGGCAGACCATCATGCTCTTGCCAAAGTCCTTCATCTGGGAGCCAATGCCGAGCAGACGTCGGGTTTCTGAAAAGCGGCTATCCGCAGCGACCAAAAGGCGAGCCTCCAGTTGTGTGCCGTCACTGAGCGCCAGCTCAATACCACCGCTATGCTGGCGTATTTGGCGCAAACGGGTGTCGCACAACATCTGCACACCGCCGACGGCCTGAAGACTTTCCCAGGCGGCCCGGCGAATCGACCGGTTGGCGACCAGGTGCCCCAAATGATCAGCCCCGGCGTGTCGGGCCTGAATTTGCAGTGCAAAGGGTGAGGGGCCATTGAGCACCTGGGCGTCGCGCAGTAGAGCAATATCTTCCTGTGGCAAGCGTGACCAGATATCGAGTTCTTCCAGTGTGGCGCGCGAGGTGTGCGTAAGGGCAATCTCACGACCGTCGAAAACCGGATCGGCCAGGCTGCTCTCTTTCTGGCGTTCAATCAGCACGATTGAAAGTCCTGTTTCGGCCAGTGCCCGCGCCAGGCAAAGCCCGCTTGGACCGGCACCGATGATGGCAATGTCGCAGTTCATGCGCAGCGTCTCTCCAGAGGTGAAAGGCCTCCAGTCTGAACCTGCTTGCGGCGTCGAATATTGCGCTGGGTCAGTATGCGGACTGAGGCGGCTGCGGTCGGGTGTCGCAGCCGGAAGGTAGTCAGAAGGACGCGATGATGCGGCCCAGGGTAGCCATTGCCTGTTCGCTGCGCGCGTCCCACGGATGACCGTGGTTCAGCCGAGCGCAGTGGCCGTAATGGCGGTTGGCCGAGAATATCGGACCTGGAGCCAGGCTGATGCCCTGGGCCAGCGCGTGTTGGAATAGCTGCAATGAATCAACCCGGGTCGGAAACTCGAACCACAGAAAGTAGCCGCCATTGGGGCGGGTGACGCGGGTATCGGCCGGAAAATGGCGCGCGGCAGAGGCGAGCATCGCACGCTGTTGGCTTTCCAGCGCATGGCGCAGCTTGCGCAGATGGCGATCGTAGCCGCCGTGTTGCAGGTAATCGGCGAGTGCCGCCTGGGCGGGCACCGAAGGCGAGATAGTCGTCATCAGCTTGAGGCGGCTGATCTGCTCGGCAAAGCGTCCGGCTGCCACCCAGCCAACCCGGTAGCCGGGAGCCAGGCATTTGGAGAAGGAGCCGCAGTGCATCACCAGCCCTTCGGTATCAAAGCTCTTGACCGGTTTGGGCGGCTGGCTGCCGTAGTACAGCTCGGCATAGACGTCGTCTTCGATCATCGGCACCTGATGCTGCTTGAGCAAGGCGTAGAGCGCCTGCTTTTTCTCATCGCTCATGCTGGCGCCCAGCGGGTTCTGCAAACTGCTCATGAACCAGCAAGCCTTGATCGGGAAGCGCTGCAGGCTGTCGGCCAGGCTGTCCAGATCAATCCCTTCGCGCGGGTGGACCGGAATTTCCACTGCCTTGAGCTTGAGTCGTTCTAGTACCTGCAGGGTGGCGTAAAAGGCGGGGGTTTCGATGGCGACCAGATCGCCGGGCTGAGTCACGGTCTGCAGGCAGAGATTGAGTGCTTCCATGGCACCAGTGGTGATCACCAGCTCCTCCAGCGGCAGCATCATGCCGCTGACCATATAGCGCAGGGCAATCTGCCGGCGTAGATCCGGATTGCCGGCGGTCATATCGGCAATCACTGAATGTGGCTGCATGTCGCGTGCACTGTTGGCCAGTGAGCGTGACAGGCGCGCCAGCGGAAACAGGTTGGGACTGGGGAAGGCCGAGCCGAACGCGACCATGTCCGGGTCCTTGAGCGAGCTCAATACCGAGAACACCAGTTCGCTGACATCCACTTCCACGCTGTCGGAGGCGTACTGGCCGATGTCCGGTTCGTGCAGCTGGCGGCGGGCGAGGGCATGCACAAAGTAGCCGGAGCGCGGGCGCGCCTGAATCAGGCCACGGTCTTCCAGCAGGTAGTAGGCCTGGAATACGGTAGAGGGGCTGACCCCATAGGTGCGGCTGGCATGCCGCACCGAGGGGACTTTTTCACCCGGGGCGATCACCCCGGTACGGATCAGTTCGGCGATCTCGTCGGCGAATTTCTCGTAGCGTTTCATCCTGTCCTGTGCGGGTTTAGAGGCATGCACATACTCTACGCCATCGGCAGTGGCCATGCGACGCTCAGCGCGCCGCAGGGGAAACGAAGGTCGATGCATCGCTGACCTGGCTATCGCTATCCTGCATATCCCTGACCACAAACTGCAGGGGCTGGCTGCCGGCACGACCGTCGGGCTGCTGGCGGCTGACGCGCACTGGCACTACCGCCGTTTCACCACCGGCGATGGTCACCTCGCCGAGGCCTTGGGCCTTAAAGCGATCGGGCTCGCCCAGATCGATAATGTAGGAGCGGCTTTGCTGGCTCTTGTTGATCACCTTAAGGGTATAAAGGTTTTCAATTTCGCCGGCGCTGTTCTCGCGGAAGATGCTGCGGTCGCGACTCACGTCCAGGTCAATCAGCGGACGGGCCTGGATTCCCCAGGCCAGGCTACCAACCATCGCCAGCAGCACGGCGGCATAACCTACCAGGCGAGGGCGTAGCCAGTGTGTAGGCTTGCCTTCCAGCGCGCGCTCGGAGGTATAGCGGATCAGCCCGCGCGGATAGTCCATCTGGTCCATCACGCTGTTGCAAGCATCGATACAGGCGCCGCAACTGATGCAGTCGAGTTGCAGGCCGTCACGGATATCAATTCCGGTAGGGCACACCTGGACGCAAACCGTACAGTCAATGCAGTCACCCAGGCCCGCAGCGGTATGGTCGATGGACTTCTTGCGTGGTCCGCGGGATTCGCCACGGGCGCTGTCGTAGGTGACGACCAGGGTGTGCTCGTCGAACATGACGCTCTGAAAGCGGGAGTAGGGGCACATGTGCAGGCAGACTTTCTCACGCAGCCAACCTGCGTTGAAGTAGGTGGCAGCGGTGAAAAAGAACAGCCAGAAGGCGGTGCTGGCACCCAGTTGCAGGTGCAGCATATCGCTGACCAGTTCGCGTACCGGGGTGAAATAACCGACAAAGGCAATCGCAGTGGCCAGGCTGACTACCAGCCAGATACTGTGTTTGGCGCCGCGCCGCGCCAGTTTATTGAATGACCAGGGCGCGGCGTCGAGGCGAACGCGCTGATGTCGCTCACCCTCGGTTACCTTCTCGGCCCACATGAAAATCCAGGTCCAGACGCTTTGGGGGCAGGTATAGCCGCACCACACGCGGCCAGCAAAGACGGTGATGAAGAACAGACCAAAAGCGGCAATCATCAGGATCGCCGACAGCAGGATGAAATCCTGTGGCCAGAAGGTCGCGTCAAAGATAAAGAACTGCTTGGCGTCCAGATCCCAGAGCACCGCTTGATGGCCATTCCAGTTCAGCCAGGCGGTACCGAAGAACAAGAGTATGAGCGCGCCAGCGCCGCTCAGGCGCAGGTTGCGAAACAACCCCTTGAAGCTGCGGGTATGGATGGGATCGCCGGTCTGCGCGGGCGGCACGAAGGTGATCGGCTGCTTATTTTTAGCAGTCACGTCTTTAATCGGAATCTGGCTGGTCATGGCAATCACGGCTCTTGGTTATCAGGCACGGTGCATGATGCGCGGTCAGCTGATCTGATAACAGATTCAGAATGTACTTAAAAAAGCAGATCAGATGAGGTCGTCCGGGGCTGTTTAGAGCTATCTGCTACTGCTTCTCGTTCGCGCCCGGCGCCTGCCTAAATGCGATCTGATCCGCTTTTTTCGGCTGAATCTGGGTCTGGTTGGTAAGCGCCCGGCTGCGCATAGTGGTGATCTGATCCGAGCTGCCCGTTGCCAGCGCCTTATTAGCGGCGCGCGCAGCCCACCCGAGAGGTTTGCATGTACCACTATGATGAATATGACCGCGCGCTGGTAACCGAGCGCGTAGCCCAGTTTCGCGATCAGGTTGCGCGGCGTCTGAGCGGTGAACTGAGCGAAGAAGAGTTTCTGCCGCTGCGCTTGCAGAACGGCCTGTATCTGCAGCGCCATGCTTACATGCTGCGGGTGGCGATCCCCTACGGCACCTTGTCGGCAGACCAGCTGCGTACCTTGGCCAGCATCGCCCGCGACTTTGATCGCGGCTACGGTCACTTCACCACCCGGCAGAATATCCAGTACAACTGGATTGAGCTGGAGCAGGTGCCGGATATTCTCGAACGGCTGGCGCAGGTTGATATGCACGCCATCCAGACATCGGGCAATTGTGTGCGCAACATCAGCACCGACGCCTTTGCGGGCGTAGCGGCAGATGAGGTGCTCGACCCGCGTCCGCTCGCGGAAATTCTGCGACAGTGGTCGACCGTCAATCCGGAGTTTCTCTACTTGCCGCGCAAATTCAAGATTGCGCTGTGCTCGGCCACGGAAGACCGGGCGGCGGTCATGATGCACGACATCGGCCTGTATCTGTACCGGGATACGAACGGCGAGATGCTGTTCGACGTGATGGTCGGCGGCGGTTTGGGGCGTACGCCCATCCTGTCGCAGCCGATCCGTCGCGCGCTGCCCTGGCGCCATCTGCTGTCGTACGTCGAGGCGGTATTGCGGGTGTACAACCGGCATGGCCGACGCGACAACAAGTACAAGGCGCGGATCAAGATTCTGGTCAAGGCGCTGGGGATCGAGGCCTTCGCTAGTGAGGTCGATGCCGAATGGGAGCATATCAAGGACGGCCCGGCCGAACTGACCGAAGCCGAGTTCAGCCGGGTCGCGGCCAACTTTGTGCCGCCAGCCTATGTGCCGCAGTCGGTCACTGACCTCGGCTATGGCACCGCGCTGGCGCAGGATGCCCAGTTTACCCAATGGGTTCAACGCAACACCCATGCCCACAAGGTGCCGGGCTACGTTTCCGTCACACTGTCGACCAAACCCGGTGGCGATACGCCGCCCGGCGATGTCACTGCCGAGCAGATGGAGCAGGTTGCCGATCTGGCGGAGCGCTTCGGCTTTGGTGAGATTCGCGTGGCGCATGAGCAGAATCTGGTCCTGCCGGACATTGCCAAGGCAGACCTTTACCGCTTCTGGCAGGCGGCCTGTGAAGCCGGCTTGGCGACGGCCAACATTGGGCTACTGACCGATGTGATTGCCTGCCCCGGCGGCGACTATTGCTCACTGGCCAATGCCAAATCCATTCCGGTGGCGCAGGCGATACAGCACCGCTTTGCCGACCAGACGCTGCTGCAGGATTTGGGCGAGATCAGCCTGAATATCTCCGGCTGCATGAACGCCTGCGGGCATCACCATATTGGCAATATCGGCATCCTCGGCGTCGATAAGAATGGTAGCGAGTGGTATCAGTTCACCATTGGCGGTGCACAGGGCAAACAGAGTGCGCTGGGCAAGGTGATTGGTCCGGCGTTCAGCGCCGCCGAGGTACCGGATGTGATTGCGCACCTGGCTGACGTCTATCGCGAACAGCGCATCGAGAGCGAGCGCTTTGTTGATACCGTCGCGCGGGTTGGCCTGGAGCCGTTCAAGGCGCGGGTCTACCAGCGTGAGGAGGTGCGCGCATGAACAACCTGATACGTCTGGGCAGCGACGGGGCCGAACTGGCAACCGCGGACCCCTGGATGCTGGCGCTGACACCGCCCGAGGCGCCAACTGCGCCACTGATCCTGTCGCTCAGCGACTGGCTGGCGCGGCAGACTGAGGCCGTGTTGCGGGGCGAGCAAACCAGCGCAGATGCAGTGTGCCTGCAACCGGATGATGAGGCGGAACAACTGGAGCCTTATCTGGCCGTGCTGCCGATGATCGCGGTGCACTTCCCCACTTTTCGCGATGGGCGCGGCTATAGCCAGGCCTACCTGCTACGTACCCGGTTGGGCTGGCAAGGTGAACTGCGGGCGGTGGGCGACGTGCTGCGCGACCAGCTCAGCCATATGCGCCAGTGTGGTTTTGATGCCTTTGCAGTGCGTGAAGACAAGGCGGCTGAGGATGCCCTTAAGGGCTTGGCTGGCATGAGTGTGCTCTACGGCCGCTCCGCCATCGAGCCCCGACCCTTGTTTCGACGCCGAGATACGTTGTGATCAAGGGCTTATTGTTGCTGCTGATGATGCAGGCCGGCGGCGCCTTGTTGCAGCAACTGTGGTTGCCGATGCTGCCAGGACCGGTGATCGGCCTGTTATTGCTGTTGGTGTTGCTACTGGTCCTCGGGCGCATTCCGCAGTGCCTGGAGCAGGCCAGTTCTGCGTTGTTCCAGTATTTGCCGCTACTGCTGGCGGTGCCGGCTACCGGCATTCTACTGGGCGGTGACGTGCTGCTGGCGCAATTGCCAGCGATCAGCGGCGGGCTGCTGTTGTCGCTGCTGTTTTGTATCCCCCTGTGTGGCTGGATGATGCAGCGCCTGATAGCGGCGGAAGCCGATGATGACTGATCCGTTGGTGCAGGTAATACACTCGCCGGTTATCGCGCTAGCCCTGACGCTGGCGGCCTTTTTGTGTGCTGTCTGGCTGTATCGTCGTAGCGGCTGGCTGGTATTGCAGCCGGTGCTGGTGACCATGCTGATTATTATCGGCGGAATCCGCCTGCTGGGTCTCGATTACCAGGCCTACCGGGAGGCCGTGGTACCCATCTCCTGGTTGCTCGGCCCAGCGACGGTTGCGTTGGCGGTGCCGCTGTATCGTAACGTGCGGCGCATTCGTCAGGCGCTATGGCCGGTCATGCTGACCTTGCTGGTAGGTGGTGTCGCCATCGTGGCGCTGACGCTGCTGTTTGCGCGCTGGCTGGGTGCGGACGCACAGGTACTGATGACGCTGGCGACCAAGTCGGTGACCATGCCCATAGCGATGCCGCTGGCCGAACAGTTGGGTGGCATCGCCGCCTTGGCTGCGGTGCTGGTGATGCTGACGGGTGTGGCTGGCACTGCCATGCTGCCGCCGTTGTTGAATCTCTGTGGCGTGCAGCACCCCGCTGCGCGCGGCATGGCGTACGGTATGAATGCCCACGCGGTGGGTACCGCCAGAGCGCTGGAGGAGGGGGATGAATGTGGCGCCTTTGCGGCGTTGGCGATGGGCGCGCTGGGGGCTTTGACAGCCGTGCTGCTGCCGCTGGCGTTTTTGCTTTGGCATCTGCTGCTGGATTGAGCGCGACGCGCTGTCGCACGGCGATAATAGCCAGGAACCAAAGGCGAACAGGACGCTCTACACCATAGAGCAGTGCAGGTATGTCCGGGTTGACTGCAGGATCCGCCGCATTGCGCGATCGAGCAGCCAACAGAGCTTAGCGGCACTTGGCTCGTCACATTCGTAGTAGCAAGGAGTTATCGCAGATGGGTATTTCGAACCATGAACTTCATCATGACTTTCCACAGTACAGCGATCTGATCGACCAACTGACCGAGCACGACGGCCACTTCAAAAAGCAGCTGAAGGAATATGCCGAGCTGGACAAGGAAATTCAGACGCTGGAGAAGCAGAATCTGCCGGTATCCGATGAGAATTTCACGCAGCTGAAGGCTAGCCGCGCTCACCTCAAGGATCAACTCTACAACGCCCTGTTAAAGGCCTCCGAGGCCTAATAGCTGCGCCGGGTGCGTTGATGTACGTATTAGTATTGCGCACCAAGTGTTGCGCATAGAAAAAGGCCGGAGCCCTGACAGGTTCCGGCTTTTTGCCGTCCGACGTACTTAAACGCGCGGTACTTCGTACGGCCGCAGGTCAAACACCAGCACCTCTGCGTTCTGCCCCTGATTGATTTCCAGCGTCTGTGCATGCCGTAACTTGAGGCCATCACCTTCGCTTAGCCGCTTGCCATTCACTGTCACCGTACCGCTCGCCACATGCACGTAGGCATGACGGTTGGCAGCGAGTGTCAGCGTGTCTCGCTCTGCGCCGTTAAACAGGCCCGCGTAAACCCGCGCGTCCTGATGCAGGGTGAGCGCACCCTCGGCGCCGTCTGGTGCGAGAATCAAGCGTAACCGCCCGCGTTTTTCCTCGGCAGCAATATGCTGCTGCTGATATTGCGGCTGGATGCCCTGCTTGCCGGGCATGATCCAGATTTGCAGGAAGTGCACCGGCGCGGTCTTGCTGGCGTTGTACTCGCTGTGTGCAACTCCGGTACCGGCGCTCATCAGCTGCACGTCACCGGGCCTGATCTGCGAGCCGTTGCCCAGCGTGTCTTCATGCTTCAGGGCGCCTGCGAGCACGTAGGAGAAAATCTCCATATCGCGGTGTGGGTGTTTGCCAAAGCCGCCAGCAGGCGCCACCCGGTCATCATTGATCACCAGCAGGTCAGAAAACCCGACATGCTCGGGATCGTAGTAGGAGCCGAAGGAAAAACTGTGCCGCGACTGCAGCCAGCCGTGGTTGGCGATACCGCGTTCGGTGGCTTTGCGTAGCTCGGTGTTATTGCTCATATCGAGTACTCCTGTTGTCAGGGTGGGCGCTGTTGACCTAAAGCGGCTTTGCCCATTGAAAACAGATTACTGTCTATTGATTCGTGGATTAAGATGCTGGGATAGGTATTACTGTCTACTAGGGCGAGACAATGAGCCAGCTTGAAGATATGCAGTTGTTTGTCAGTGTGCTGGAGCAAGGCAGCTTTACGGCGGCAGCTGAAGTGTTAGGTCTATCCAAGCAGTTTGTCAGTCGCCGAGTGGCGGCACTGGAAGCCCGCCTGGGTGTGCGCCTGCTCAACCGCTCGACGCGCAAACTCAGTGCAACCGCCTTGGGGCAAAGCTATTTCGAGCGCGCGCGGCGCATACTGCAGGATGTCGCGGAAACCGACATGTTGGTCTCCGAGCAAGGCGCGTCGCCGCGCGGCGCTCTGCGGCTGGCGGCGCCTATGTCTTTTGGCACCCTGCACCTCAGTGAGCTATTGCCAACCTTTATGCAGCGGTATCCCGAGGTCAATATCGAGCTGGATCTCAGCGACCGTACGGTCGACTTGCTGGGTGAAGGTTATGACATGGCAATCCGCATTGGCGAGCTGGCTGATTCCAGCCTGATTGCGCGTCAGCTGGCACCGCTGCACATGGTGACCTGTGCCAGCCCGGCATACCTGGCCAAGCATGGCGAGCCGCAAACGCCGGATGATCTGCGCGTCCACGAGTGCATGCTTTATGGCCACAGTAAATCGGTGGAGTGGCATTACTGGCGTGATGGGCGTAGCCAGCGCATAGCCTTGCACGGACGTTACCGCGTCAACAACGGTGAGCTGGTCCGTGATGCTGCGATTGCCGGTCTGGGGCTGACCATGTTGCCAACCTTTATTGTGGGCGACGCGCTCGCCAGCGGCCAGTTGGTGACTGTGCTTGAGGCCTATCAAATGCCGGCCGGTAAGGTCTATGCGGTCTATCCACAGCACCGCCAGTCGTCTTTGCTGGTGCAGTTTCTAATCGACTATCTACGCGAGGCGCTGACCAGCCAAGGCTGACCGGGCGCCGACATCGGGGGGGCGCGTTGTGGTTGGCGCGCCCTGCTCAGTCGGGCAGATAGCGCAGTAGCAAAGCGAAATCCAGATTGTCTATCGCTGGCCGCGGGATACGTACCAGGTGACCATCGCCGGGAGCCACGTCAATCGGCTGGCCGCGCCGGTCCTGCATGGCCTGCAAAATGAACGCCTGGTTACCGGTTGGCGTCATCAGCTCCAGCCGGTCACCCAGGCTGAAACGGTTTTTTACGGCAATGGTTATCCAGTCATTGTCGGCCTCTGCCAGCTCGCCGACAAACTGATGCCGGGTCATGCGTGAGGCGCCTTGCTCGTAGTTCTGGTACACGCCAGGCGGATGGCGGCGATAAAAACCTTCGGTGTAGCCGCGATTGGCCAGGCTTTCCAGATCATCCATCAAGGCCAGGTTAAACGGGCGTCCGGCCACAGCGTCGTCGATGGCCTGGCGATACGCCTGTACGGTGCGCGCTACATAGAAGTGCGACTTGGTGCGGCCTTCAATCTTCAGCGAATCTACCCCCATGCGGACAAAGCGCTCGACGTGTTGCACGGCGCGCAGGTCCTTGGAGTTCATCACGTAGGTGCCGTGCTCGTCCTCCTCGATGGCCATAGGTTCGTCAGGCTTGTTGCGCTGAGTGATGATCTGCACCGGTTTGCTTACGGGCTCGATATTGCCCTCGGGTGTTTCAACGCCCGGCTTAACGTCATACTGCCAGCGACAGGCATTAGTGCAGGCGCCCTGGTTGGCATCACGGTGATTGAAATACCCTGAGAGCAGGCAGCGACCGGAGTAGGCAATACAGAGTGCGCCATGGACAAATACCTCCAGGCCCACATCCGGACAGCGGCGGCGAATCTCCTCAACCTCGTCCAGCGATAGCTCGCGTGAGAGTATGATGCGCTCCAGTCCCAATTTCTGCCAGAACGTCACTGTGGCCCAGTTGACGGCATTGGCCTGCACCGAGAGGTGCACCGGCAACTCGGGCCAGCGTTCACGCACCAGCATGATCAGACCGGGGTCCGACATAATCAGTGCATCCGGCCCCATCGCCACGACCGATTCCAAATCCCGCAGGTAGGTTGCCACTTTGCTGTTGTGCGCGGCGATATTACTGGCCAAGTAGAACTTCTTACCCTGCGCATGTGCTTCCGTAATCGCCTCAGCCAGCACCTTAGGGTCATGAAAATCGTTCTCGCGTACGCGCAAGCTGTAGCGCGGCTGTCCGGCGTAGACGGCATCGGCGCCGTAGGCAAAGGCATAGCGCATGGCTTTGAGGGTGCCGGCGGGCGCCAGCAGTTCGGGAAATGTGGGCATGGCGATGAACCGCTTGGTCTGCAGAAAGGCCGAGAGCTTAGCGGTTGTTGGTATTACGGATATTGACTGAGATCAGTTGGACAGAAGTTTGCTTGAGGTAGTCGCTAACGTGAACTGGCTACCGCCAGGTAACCCGTTTGCTAGGTAGCAGAGGTCCACATTATGGTTATGGCCTCTGCTTAACTCACTTTAACCTTGACCTTGTTGGGGGGGCGGCTTTGGTCCGTTGCCGTTGTCTGGTATGCCAGGGTTGAGCGTTGTTGGCGCGTCATTAGATTTGCCGTCCGCATCTGACCAGCCCGCACCGGTCGCAAAGTCAAAGTTTCGGGTTTTCAACGAGTAGCCCAGGTTGGCATCACCGAAGTAGCCTTCACCCTGATAACCAATACCGACGTTTGGACGGAATGAGCCGCTGGCAAACACGTAATCCAGGCCCAGGGTTGCTGCTGCCTTGTTTTCTTCGTCATCCGAGAAGGCCTTGATGCCGATGGCCGGTCCTTGCCCGAATACATAGCTGACGCCAACCCCGAAGCCAATATCATTGGCTGTAGCGCCAAAAGACGCTGTGCTCAGAATGGCCGCGGCCATCGCATTCCGGGCGACGCAGATAATTTTTTGACTCATCCCTGACTCCTTTCTTTTTATAACCGGTATGTAGTTTTTGATGGTAACCCGTTTTTCCTGATGTGTGAACCCGAGTGCTCGGCCATCAAAGGTCGGAATATTGTCAGTGGAGCGCTGTTTTTTTCTGAGCGACAGATTCATGGCGCAGCGCGCAGATCAGAAAAGCGGCCCTATTTAGGCTGCAAGCATGGCTCGCGAAGCGCAGCAAATGCCTACCGATAGCATCTACTTCACTAGACTTTTTTACGGATTTAGTCGCTGCTGCGGGTACAGCTCAATAGTAATACCAGCGTAACTGCAGGCTGACTTCATTCTCGGGGTCGCTGCGGTGGCTAAATTCGCGGCTGGCTCTCAGGCGCAGGCCCAGATCTGTTCCCAGCTCCCAGTGCTGGCTAAGCTTTAGACTGCGGCGCACCTCGCCATTGGTAAAGAAGTCGTTGCTGGTTTCCATCAGCAGATTGCCTAACCCGTTGCGCCACAGCAGGCCCGCATTGAAGCCGGCAGCAGGGCTCAAGGCTTCGTCGGCATCCTGGTGGTGCTCGACGCGCAGGGTCGCCAGCGCAAAGGTTTGCAGGTCGTTTACCGGATTCCAGCTGAACCCGCCGCCGCCGTTCAGGTGCGGTACCAGCCTGCGTTTGTCGTCGTCACCGGCGACGCGCTCCAGCCCGGTGGCTACCTGCCAGGACCAGGGTTTGAGCAGCTGGTTACGCGGGGTCAGCGAGCGAATGCTGACCAGCCCCAGTTCTTCCAGTTGCCAGTGATTGCCTTGGTACTGACGGATATTCAGCGTGCCCAATTCAATCTGCGCGCCGAGCGGAAAGCCGGCCAGGTTATCGGCCAGATCGTGATACGCCAGACGTAAGCCGTACTCGGCAAAGGCACGGTCATCACGGCTGCCCAGCGCGAGTTGCCAGGTGCGTGATTCGTGGCCATATTCCGGATACGTCGGCGTGTCGATGAGCAGTTTGGGTGGTGGGTTCTGGTTGATCGCCTGGAGCAACTGGTAGCTACGGTCGGCGCTCGCCTGATCGCGTTCCTGGCCGCTGCTCTGATAGCGAATCAGGCGGTATGCCGACTCTTGAATCAGTGCTTGGCGCTGCGAATCGATTGCTTGGTAGTCCGGGTCCTTCAACACCGCGCTGTCGGCCGCCAGGCGAGTGACCCAATCAAGCTCGTTGCTGGTTAATGGCTCGGCCTGGGCCAGTAGCTCGCGTTCGCGCGAAGGCCGATAGGTTACGTCGGTAATCAGGCCTGCTTCGCGCACCGCGCGCACGGTATCGGCGGGAATGGCGGTCAGCGGAAACTGCTCGGTCAAATGCAGTTGCGGCTTGGCGACTTCGAGTAACTCCAATAAGCGGTAGGAGCAATTCTCGTCGAAGAAAAAATAGTCAAAGCGCACCTGCCGCAATTCCCACACATGTTCGACCATGCGGGCGGTTTCTTCTGGCGTCAGGTTGAGCTGATATTCCCACAGATCGCGATTCTCCAGGCGACTGTATTCGCCAATCTTGTCGCGGTAGGGCAGCAGTGAGAACTGACCTGGGTAGCCACCCGCCAGCCCTTTCCAGGCATACAGAATGCCGTTGTCCATATTCTCTACCATGGCACCAAAGTTAAGCGCGTAGGTCAGCAGAGTGGTGCCGCTGGCTTGGGTGTCAGGCGAGTCGATCCGCAGCAAGGTATGGCCAAACATCGACGATGGGCTATTCAGGTAAGCATCCGGGAAAACCAGCACGGTGGCGTGCGGGTTGATATCGTCATACCAGCTGCGGTACTCGCCGCAGTCCGGGCTTGGCAGATCGCTTAGCTGTAACTGTTCACGCAGCCAGCGCGTGCGTGCGGGGTACTTGCACTGGACGTGGTCATTGCCCTGCGCGGGGTCCGCATAAAGCCCTTCCAGTGTCGCTTGCAGCTCGGCAGCCGGTGACGTAGCGCCCTCGTCGGCCAGAAAAAACGCGTCGTCATCGACGTAGCTGCGCCAACCGTCAAGGCGGCTCGGTAGATAGTGCCCAAGCAACAGCCAATAACGTTCGCTCGCTAGCGCCTGCAGCTGGGTATCGGCCATTTGCGGAGAGGCCTGCGCAGCAGCGCACAGGCTGCCGATCAGCAGCGGGGCTAAGCGTTTGAACATGGTGGGCGTCACTTGCAGTAATAGAAAAAGAGGTACGTCGGATATAAACACAAAAGGCCGGGCTTTTGGCTCCGGCCTTTTGCAGATTGTACCGCGATCAGGCTTAGGCTGCGTATTTGGCCAGCACGGCGTCTTGGCGCATCAGGTTCAGAGTTGCTTCATGTACCTGCTCAGCAGTTACGTCGGCACTGGTGAAGATGTCGTTGAAGTGGGCGTGGGTAACGGCGTTGAAATGCGCGCGATCTTCAGGCTGCACACCCAATACTACCGCGTAAGTGGTCAGAGCTTCGCCTTCACCACGAGCAACGTCTTCAGACAGCTCGTTCATGATGCTGCCCAAAACCAGCATTGGCTTGCCAGCGTAGGTCAGCTTGCCGCCGGTATCACAACCATTGGTACCAGAGGTCATACCGAAAGTGGCGTTACCGGACGTGCCATTGGTGATGGAGGCCACCAGATGGGATGGCAGGCCGCTTTGACCTTCGAACAACATGTTACCCCAACCGCAGCTAGGGCCGCCGGGAGCAGCCGCGAAGGCGTTGATTGAAGCTGCAGCCAGGACGGTGCCGAGTAAGATCCGTTTCATGTGGGCGTTTCCATATTCAGTGAGTTAGTTTATTCAATTTAGCAACGGAATTACTTTGTTGCAATTAGGTTTCAGTGTTGAGCTTTGTAGCTGTCGACTGGTTATCGTTGTTTGCTGTTACGCGAGGCTAACGTGAGCCTCGCTCACGATGCCATCGTACTTTGACCATAAGCGCATGCCGCCGATACAAAGCTTTCAGGCTTGCCAGTCAAGCCTATTTACAGGTCTGAATAGCGCTCTGTCAGACCGCTCGTCGTCGTGTTTTCAGTTTACTGAAGTCGGGTGAGAGGCGTTTTCTGGAATAGCGCCAGAAGCGCTTGAGTGTTTTTGTGTTCCACTCTTTGAGCGGTAACAGAGCAAACAACTCCTTGGCATAGGCGCGGTCTTCAGCAACGGCTTTTTTTAGTTCAGCGTGAATCAAGCCTCGTTTGGCTGCTATGTAGCCCGGCTCCGCCTGAAACTGGTTGATTGCCAGTAAATGAGATTTGAAGTTGCCCTTGTTGTTGGACGATATGTTTGTATCGTGTCTTCTATATAGGGTGACGATATCTTCGATAATATCCAGGCGATAACCGGCATGTGCCACCTTGAGTTCCAGATGCGTGTCCTGTATCGGGTTATCCAGATCATAGCCGCCAGCGTCCAGTATCGCCTGCCTTCTAAAGAACGCAGTGGGTCCGCCGAGCCATCTGCGGTCAACGAAGAAGTCGTGAAATTGATAGCTCGCAGCCTTTTTGAATAGCGCCCCCGGCTTATGGTTACCTTGGGCGTCTATATACTCAAAGTTGGCGCCACAGCCGCCTACTTCAGGTCGTGTCTGCAGGTACTCGACCTGGAGGCGTATCCGCCCGGGCAGCATGATGTCGTCAGAGTCAAACGAGGCGAAATACTCGCCATTGGTGGCGTAAAAACCTGTGTTTACGGCCTTGGTAACGCCCTGGTTTTCCTGCGTTATCACTTTGAAACCATACTCGGCTTGAAGCGCTCGAATAATCGCCAGGCTGTTATCTGTCGAACCATCATCTACCACAAGGAATTCGATGTTGTCGTAGTCGTGCTCCATGACAGAGCGGATGGACTTTTCCACGTAGTTAGCGTGATTGAAGCAAGCCATGACGATGGATACAAGTGGAGAGCTCATCGGAATCTGGATACCTGAACAGTTCAAATCATTGTTATGACAGTGCCTTTGATCTTTCTCGGCGGCCTGTCTTTATTGACTTCATGGCTTGAGAGTTGCAGCAGATTCTTGATTGCCGATCCCTAGCATTGTGGCGAAGAATTGTAGCAGACATTCTTTATCTTTGGTGGTGCTCAAGCCCATTTCAAAACTAGGTGTGCTATGGCGCATCTTGTCTTTTAGGCTCATGGTTTTAGCGTCATTTTTTTGCAGTTTCATGACTGCCTAGCGTTGTACGTATGCCAAACCAATGAGCTGAGCTATAAGCGCCGGAAAGGAAATATGGCGTCTCTCAAGGTTACTTGTTAAAGCACTATGGTACCTACACGCTTCTGCGCCACCGCCCTGGTGCGGTGCCCGTCCAGCGGCTAAAGGCGCGAGAAAAACTCGCGGCTTCCGCGTAGCCTAATCGCTGCGCGACTGCCGCAACGCTGATATTTGATTCGGCGAGTAAGCGTTCCGCCATTTTCTGCTTTATGCCGTCATTGACCATGGCGAAGGTCTTGCCGTCGGCGGCCAGTCTGCGGTGCAGCGTGCGATCCGAGAGGCCAATGGCGTCCGCCACCTGCTTGCTTGTCATTAGCGTTGAAGCGCTTTCCAGCAGCACTTCCTGAACGCGGCGAACCGTTACCGAGCTGGTCGGCGATAGGTCGAGCTCGACGATGAGTTGTGTGCACAGGCGCTCACCTTCAAAGCGTGAGCTAAGGTTTGCCTGGGGCATTGGCGCGACCATGTCCTGCTGGGCGAATAGCACTCCATTGCGCTGTGTTGAATACTGTATGGCGTAGGGCATTGCGTGGAGGTGTTGATCTGCTTGGTTTGGTGCGCTGTGTTTTACCTGTACTTCAAGGGGCTGAACATTGCGTTGCATCAGTTCTGACGCCAAGCTGATGATGCCGGAAAGCCCACGCTCGACTACCAGGCTTTGAGCGTCGGCAGGAAGAACGCGTTCATCAAAGAAAACCCAAAGCCCCAAAGGATGCCGCTCAGTCGTTACCGGGCAGATGGTCAGTGCCAGCGTTTGAAATCGATCCAGTAACGCCAATGCGCTTTCCAGGTTATCGCTGGCCAGCATGGTAAATCCGAGGAGGCCGAGGCTGGTCAAGTGATAACGTCGACCAAGTCTGTACCCAAAGTCGGGCTTGATACCTTGCTGTATCAAGTTACGAATTACTGCCAGCTCTTGCCACGCCTCAATAGTTGTACCGGGCTCTAACAGAGCGGTTGCCGAGATGGCACTCCCTGCCAGGCAGGCTTGGATGTCCACGCCATCATCTTGTGCCGTTTCCAGCAGATAGCGTACGCCAGAAGCGTCACGCCTTTCTCTCCAATTCAGCATGTTGGTTCCAGCATATTGGCCATTGCAGCAGTATTCAGGACAGCATAAGGATATCGGTAACCATCACGCCAGTCGCAGCGCGGCGTTACTGCGCCAGCAACAGCGTTTCAATCAGTTGGTAACTGTTACGGTATATCCGGATGAAATGCTCTTCGTGTTCACCAAGCCGGTCGTTCCGATACATGGTCATCATGCCTTGCGATGAGCTGAACATCAGCATCGCTGTGCGCTCAATACTGATGTCATGCCTGAACAGCTCGGCGCGATAACATTCTCGGATACGATCAACCAGTATTTGAAGGCACCTTGGCGCAGCGATGAGAATTGACGCAAGACGTTTTCGTTTGCTTGCGCCTTTTTACTCAGAAAGAAAATGTCGTAGTGGCTGGGTTGCTCCAGACGGAATGCCAAAAAAAGACTCTGTGCAGAGCCTCAATCTTGCTAATGGGGCAGTGCTGGGTAGCACGCGATGCATCTATTTTGAAAAGGTCCAGACCCCCTCCAGGGATGCGATCAAGTTCGCTCCTATAGTCCTGACAATATAGCCAGGTCATGTGGTGACTTTCATGCCAAAGTAGATGGTGATGAGTTCTAGTACTTTCAACCCTGATTAAACGTGCTATCTGTTTTGTTTGAAGGTGTAGGTTATTCTGAGATCAATTTGCGACTTATGAAAAATAATCGTTATCTGTATATAAAGGCCCCTGTATGGCTGTTTTCGATAGGGTTAGGCCTTCTCGCTTCTACTGGCGCGTTTGGCGTCGAGATTATGAAACCTGAACAGGCGACGACCGAAATTCGCGATGTGGACGGCGCAGATTACAAGCCTCGACCCGAACACCGGACAATTTATGGGACCGGTGAAGGCCCACATTTTTATCTTCATTATTGTCTGCCAGGGTTTGTTCCAAAGGGAGTGGGTGATTGTGCTTCGGGTATACGAGGGACGTTAGCCGACAATGTTCAGGTTGAATTCCGGTACTCTTTGAATGAGGAAGACCACCGAAATGTTTTGTTGGAGGGGTTTTCATCATTGGTGGTTCCACCTTTCGAAGTTAATAAAGACCTTCAGGCAAAGACTCCTCTGTACAGGTTCTATCGAGAAGTAGAAAGGCTAAATGAAGAACGAAATTTGAAAGTAATCGAGCATCAGGGGGAAGAAAAAAGCCTTTACGATGGCTTGATTCCATACGATGTTGAGCGCCTCAGTATGATCCGGTATTGGGTGCCAAATGACCATGACACCTACGTTACAGTGTTAGGTAATCCACCTATCTTTTATTGCGTTTCTCGTTTGTGCAGCATCACGATGGATCAACGAAACGGCTGGTCTGTAAAAGCTTATTTCAATGAAGAGGTTTTGAAAAATTGGCAAGGTTTCTTAGCGGATTTTGATCGCTCGATCATGGACGTTAAGCAGTGATTATGAATTCTGTCAGGACGGAGCTTCACGGGTTAATCTCGGGGGCCTAACCTTACCTCGGTGAAGGGGTCCTCTGTACCAGCAACAGAGCGTCATTTTTTTGAAACGTTACGTGTAATGGGGGTTCAATGGTTCTACATATTTACGAACCAAAGCGAGATCCCGCCGGCTTCCCAATGCAGATTTTCAAGAGTGACACTTTCGAGACAATCGCGTACCCCAGAAAGCAAAAAACCCTGAAAATCACGAGGATAATCAGGGTCTTAGGTCTTGCTTATTTGGTGGGGCCGGGGGGATTCGAATTCAACAGTTCAAATATCCCGAATAATCAAGCTCTTGGGCGCGTTTTCCGCAAAAGTTGGATTAGGTGGCATCTCAGAATCATGTTTGATTATATTAACCTTTCAGTCGCTGTCAAGTGACCGATATCCGCCAAAATCCCTAACCACGACGTCTCGCAACCGCTCCTCTAAGGCCTCGCGCTCTTCTTTACTCAACGAGGCCACGAACGCAGTCTTCTTCGCTCGATTTTCAGCTTTTATCCGCTCGGCTTCCTCGTAGGTTGCTGGTATTTTCTCGGTTTTCTTCATGTCATTACCTGCCTGAGAAAGGGAAAGCCCGCTGGACCGAGTTGAGGGACGCAATCGAGTATAGCCGGTCAGTACTGAAGCCCTGCTGGAATGTAGGCCAAACTTAAGAATCCAACGTTCAAATCATCATGTGCCCAACGGCCCTCCCAGCATTTCAGCTAACAGGTGCGCATCCTCGATCTCATGATGCAGATAACATCGACCTTGGCCTCGGCCTCGTGTTCCTTGATAGTGCCAATGATCTGCTCTTCGGTGTATCGCGTATTCTTCATATCAAGATCCCCATCGTGCTAGATTAGCTGGAAATCTCATCAAGTTCATGGCGCGGAATTTGGGGGAAAGATCATCGGGACGATCCATTTTCGTTTTGTCAAATGGAAAGGTGCCTAACAACGCAAGATAAGCGAATGCAAAAAACCACACAGCTGATCTGCAGCTTTGCTGTTAGGCCTCAAATGGAGCATCTAAAAGTTGAAGCGTTTTGTATCACCGCCCATCGATCAATTCGACAAATTAAGACAGCCGCTTACAAATGGTGAACGGCAAGTATTTGATTTTTTTAATTCCCACCTTCCGATTGAATGGGAAATATATGTTCAACCACATTTAAACGGATTAAGGCCTGATTTCGTCATATTACACCCACGCGCCGGTATAGCAGTGTTTGAGGTAAAAGACTGGAACCTTGATGCAATGCACTATGAAGTGATTGAAAGGGAAGGAAAGGCACCTGTTCTTATTGGCGAAAAAGATGGGGAAAGATTCTCGCTTCAAAATCAAAACCCTATAGAGAAAATTCGTCGATACAAAGAAGAGTTACATGAGCTTTATTGTCCAAGATTGGATGGCAAGGCAAGCTTTGCCGCAATAACCGCAGGAGTAATATTCCCTTTTGCTGCGGACTCAGAAGTAAATAATTTGTTCAAATCTAGTCTAAGTTATAGAAAGATGGACGAATACCCAGCTTACAACCCTGTCTCGGGTAAGAATGCTATTCAGTCGGGGCTACTTGACTTGGTCTTTCCTGAGGGTAAAAGAACCTATTCAAAGTTTATGACTGAAGATCTTGCAAATGATTTGAGGAGCTGGCTTGTGGAGCCGGACTTTGCCTCATCGCAGAGGCAGCCTTTAGAGCTTGATAGCACACAGCTTTCTTTTGTGAAAACCAGAACCAAATTAGGTTATCGACGAATTAAAGGCCCTGCGGGTTCTGGTAAGTCGTTAATTCTAGCAGCAAGAGCTGCTGAATTACTGGGAGAAGGAAAGAGTGTCCTAGTGGTCACCTTTAACATCACGCTTCTCCATTATCTGATGGATATTGCTGTTCGATGGCCGCAGTCATCAGGACGAACAAGAAAAGATATAACGTGGTTAAACTTTCATTTCCTCTGTAAGCGTATTTGCCAGGAAAACGATTGCGAAGAAGAGTACAGGGATCTTGATTGGCGCGAAAATGTCAATAAAGTTTTGAATGCAGACCTTCCAAATTTGGTCTCATCAATCATTGACTCAGACGAGGCTGGAGTGGTTAACAAATTTGATGCCATATTGGTTGATGAAGGCCAAGATTTTTTCCCAAGCTGGTGGAATGTTCTCAGGAAATTGTGTAACGAATCTGGCGAAATGCTTCTTGTGGCTGATGCAACTCAAGATATTTATGGTACGGCAAGTTCTTGGACAGATGAAGCAATGACAGGCGCGGGGTTTCCAGGCGGCAAATGGGCTGAATTGAAGACTAGTTATAGGTTGCCAAATGAGGCGGTAGAGTACGTAAAGAAATTTGCAGAACAATATCTGCCAAAGGACACTGTTGACATACCTAATGCTGAGCAAGGCCAGCTTAATCTATTCCCTTGCTCACTGAAATGGGTGCATACCACTTCAAACATTGCCTCTGTTATTTGCAGGGATGAGCTTTTTCTTTTAGCTAAAAACTCAGAGCCAGATTTGGTTTCAATACCTGACATCACGTTCTTATCTGATACAAACAAACAAGGGTTTGATGTAGTGAGGGAGGTGGGGCTAAAGGGCGTTAAGTCCTGCCACACTTATTCTGATGATAGACAAGAATCTCGACGAAAAAAAATGGGCTTTTATATGGGAGATTCTCGTATTAAAGCAACAACATTGCATAGCTTTAAAGGTTGGGAGTCGAGGGCAATGGTAATATTTATTGGCCAGTCTGTAGATAAAAAGGCATTGGCTCTCATATATACGGGCTTGACTCGCCTAAAAAGGCATCCTCAAGGAAGCTACTTAACTGTTGTTTCATGCGCGCCTGAGCTAATTGAATATGGAAAAACCTGGCCTACCTATATTGAAAAAAAGGTATAACAAATCAAAGAATACGACCTCAGCAAAGCTGAACCCGTATTTAGGACGTTTACCATGGCGTTTTTCAAGGTAGTTGTCGCACCGACTGAATCGCCCCTAGTTACGTATACGGGCTCACCTGGCTACCTTGTACGACAAAGTCGCCCGGCAGCGAATGACCTTTTCCCTGAATTAGCACCATTGGCTCGATGAGATTTTTCTTAAGTTACGCGGCCCGCCGCCCGCATTCAACCGGTGGCAAGTAGTTCAGTTAGCTGTGCGGTCGATTATGGTTGCAATATCCCCACCATAAGTCGATTACCGCCCGGGCGTCGCCCATCGTCCTAAACCATGGTCGGTTCAGACACGCATTACGAAGTTTGCCATTCAAGCTCTCCACGAAAGCCGGTGTGATTCAGGCTGAAAACAAAAAAGCAGAAGAATAAAGCCAGAGGTGCAAATTTTAGTCGGATAACCGTAAGGAGCCACTGTAAACCACAACGGGTGAGTTAGAGGTTTGTTACAGGGATAACGGCAGATGGTCCTGATTTTTGGAAAGGGATGGAAGTTGCCACAGTGGCGAGTCTAGCCTCTGGTCTAAAAGACCAAGAGGTTTGTTGCACGCCTATGCTCAGATGTTGATTTGACGGCGATTTGGAGACATTCCCCAGCTAAAAAAAGGAGCCCTTTCTTTCGGTCCTCGTTTGGCAGGCAATTGCCAGAATCTGTCATCGATTGCCTATCAAAGCGGGGGCGATTCAGTTGGCTAGGAAACCTTGTTGTCGCGATATTCGAGATCTTTCGCGTTGAGAGCATTTGTAACATTCTTGCTAGCTCTTGCTTGGTGTCTTTTCTCTATAGCTCTGTAACGCCAGCGCCGATCAAATCTGGAAACAATGACCCCACCTAAGGCTCGGATCGGAACGGCAATATACATCGCACACATTAAACGATCATCAGGGTCATCACAAAGTAATCTAGCTGTTATAAATATAAGTAAAAAACAGACAGCTATTAGCCAGAATGTTTTTTTAAATCCATATCTGTACCATCCAATAAATATGAAGCCATAAAAGAATGCAGAAAACAGAACCCCCCAGAGAAAGCCCCAGGTACCTTCGCCCTTTTTTACGTATTCGGAACTTCTTCCCACCATTAGGGAAACGCTGATCAATTCAGCTTGCCGTCGTCTTTCGATATAATTATGACCCCGTTGCGCACTGACCAGGATCCACCATGAAGCAGACGAGTT
>Ga0207888_100256_pt1 | contig 26980 bp, 28 predicted proteins | sample LinPmetageLP43_FD_184055 | JGI IMG/M metagenome (GOLD analysis project Ga0207888, IMG submission 184055) | Marine viral communities from the Pacific Ocean - LP-43 (SPAdes) | ecosystem: Environmental > Aquatic > Marine > Oceanic | place: Pacific Ocean | collected 2010-08-27 | reverse complement strand
TCTGAACGAAAACGTAAAATGGTATCACCGCCACTGAAAATAGCACCGGAGACATCGTTTTGTCCTTCGAGTACGACATTCCCGTTTGTAGCGTTAAGGTTGCCATTTACCTCAGTTAAGAAGCGCACAATGACATTATCTCTGGCATCAACATTACCCGTAATACTGTTTTCACCCTGTAAAATAACGCTGCCGCTGGTCGAGCGGATGGAGCCATCAATATTTGTTCGAAACCCCACTGATACGTCGTTTGCCGCAACTAAAGAACCGGAAAAAATGTTTTCATTGGCCAGGGTAATGTTTTGCTGGCTGCTAATATTCGCGTTAATAACGCTTTGAAAGCCGCCGTTATATGAGCCCGTAGTAGTGATTGTTAACTGCTGAGCGCCGCCATTCTCGTTAATGCGCATTTCAGAACCAAGATTAAAATTACCATTCACATTAATCACAACCGAATTGTTGCCGGAAATTTGGATTCGGTCGCGGAAATTCAGATTTAACCCGTTAGGACAGGTATAGGTATTACCAGATTTAGAACACCCCGGGAGATTATTATTGGGCAGATTGTAATTGGTAGCCATAGCGGGAGTAGACGCAAAGGCAATTACAGAGATTATGACGAACTTAAGTGTTTTCAACAGGCTCATCAGTTCTTCACTCGCGTTTCAATAGCCAGTTTCCTCGAAGCGGCTTGACCTCCGGCAGTGCAAGTACCGGTAGCTTCGAGTCTGAAATGGATATATGTTTCGTTTGAATCTGAAGTATGAGTAACTGATTCACAAGCGACAGCAGCCTCGCAATTGCCTACCTCTATACTCTCGCTGAAACCGGGGCATGCGGTAGCAGGAGAGCCACCTATAGGATAAAGCTCCATCATACCCTGCTCGATTCCTGACTGAGCAGCCATAAAGCTGCGCGTCCCTAAAACCTCAACCACAACACTTTCCGAAGTTGTTCGGACTAAGTTTGACAGAGCTGCAACAAGAGCCCCAAGCACGACAATGACAAAGATCGCAATGACCAGGGTATTACCCCGTTGTTTATTCAGCGAGCGTCGAAAATTGTCATTATGGTGCATTGGGAATATGAACCTTTTGATTATAATATATCGACTCGTTACTTCGGCTTACAAACTCAAGCTGAATATTAATAACATTATTACGCTGTGAAGCGCCTGGTTCCAACAAAAACGACGAGTTATCCATATTAAGTCTTTCAGCCAACAACTGACTTTGGCTTAAAGTAACCGGCGGAACCGTTTGGGATTGATTCCAGCCATAATTTTCTACTCGGTACAAACCGTCGTTTTGCAGACAAAAACTGACCGGCTGCTTGCCTATATACGCTCTTTCTCTTGGTGAACTCTGAGCGAATCGACTGTCGGCAACCAAAGGAAGAATGTGAGTCGCCGGGGTTGATGCCGACGCACTGGCGCTGTCGTAAGATTCTGCTAGTACAGCGTAACGTTGAGCATTGCTAGCGTAAATAAAGTTGGCCCGGGTCGCATAGATGAAAATTCTATCCGTCGGCTCAGCAACCCACGGAGTACTTAAAGAGGATAATGTAACCAACGTCATTTGATCAGAGCGCTGCGGCCGTATAGGAGCGTCGTAATATGTCCCCACCGTCCGTACCGGCGAAAATTCAAGACATTGAGTGCCGTCGGATGAGCGTATTCGAATACTGTTCGGAACAGCGTTGCGCAGCTCACGAGTGACGCGTTCCGCAGCAAAGCGGCTTTTCTCTATGGTTTGTAAACGTTCGGCGCCTGTTGTGAACATCCGGGCACCGATACCAACAAACTGAAAAGAGAAGCCAGCGACAATAGCCAATATTATGATAACGATAATCAGCTCAATTAAGGTAAAGCCGCGCATGTTTCGCATTACCAATTCCCCTTTTGAGCATTAAATTCAAGGGTTTCCTGCTGCGGTGTTTGTACCTCAATGGTTATAAGCTTAACTTCGTTCGGTATTTCGTAACTAACAAAAACTTTTGCCTGAAAGCCTTTATACAAATTCTCACCCAAATCGCTCAATTCCCCACCATCTAATTCAAGACAGTGATAATCATCTACGTCATCAAAGTTGCTGCGTTGCGACTCTTCAGAATTAGGCAAACTGCCGTCTGCCGGACAAGAATTTAAAGCGGCACAACCTCCGGCCCCTGTTTCAGAACATCGTAAAGACTGGTTACCGGCATGACTGTTTTCATCAAAGCGTCTGGACAAAATTTCATTCATTAAACTCTGTCCGATTTCGGTCGCCCTAACCTGCTGCCATGGGTCAACACTTTGCCGAAAAAGCTGACCAAGCCCGCCGGTGACCACAAGAGTAACAATAGCAATAACCACAATGCCAATAATAAGCTCAATAAGCGTAAAGCCTTTTGATTGCTTAACACTCATTAATGTAACCCTCGCTATTGATACAGAGATCACGGCTTATACCTGAGCTCTCGGTAAGGGTAATAGTGCACCCACCACTACATTGTTCAGTTGGTCTGCCTAAACCATCAAAACCAATAGTTGCAGGTAACGAGCCGGAGAATGAAAAGGTAACATTGTCGACATTACTTATCTGGCGATTGTTATTTTCAACAAAGGGAGGAACGCCTAATGTATTTTCTGATACGACAGAGGAGTAATTACCCGTAGTGTCCTGCATAGCTTGTAGCTGAATGCTGCGCAAAATACTCATTGCCCGCTGTCTTACAACTTGGCTTTGGGTACCGGAATTATCGAAAAAGACGGGACCTGCAGATACAGCGAGGATACCGATGATGACCAGTATGATGATGAGTTCTATAAGAGTGAAGCCTCGGGACTTCATAGTTAGCCTTTAAAAAGCCCACAGCTTAATAGCTGCGGGCACCCTAAAGTTGGATTTAGCAGCCAGTCGTTACAATAGTAATTGCTGGAGGGGTATTAGAATCAGCCGCATCTGAATATGTCGCGTAACAGTTCGTGTCGGTAATATCCTCTACCTCGGCCGCTGTCGGGGCTGGTACTTGATCACCAGGGGCAATTGAAATAGTACCGCTATCTGCAAAAAACGCCCAGTCTGTTGTCACGGTAGCAGCTGGGTCAACATTCGTTGCATCTAAATTGGCAGCAGTAGCAATTCCTGCCTGTGTGGCTGCTGGGTAACCGTTCACGGTAGCTACACCATTAACTGTCACGGGAGCAGCCGAAGTACCATCCAAGTCATCATCAATGGCTGCTCTTGCATAAACTGTTTGAGCAGCGCCCTGTAAAGCACCTTTTAAGCCTTTAACAGTAGATGTGCGAGCATCAGTGGAAAAGTTAATAAACTGAGGCGCAGCCGTTACTGCTAAAATCCCCAAAACTACAATAACGATGATCAGTTCGATCAGGGTAAAACCTTTTTGATTGCGCATAATTAAAACTCTCAATTGTTGTAAAAAAACTTACTGGTTGTTGCTGTGAATACTCACGCCGCCGTTGCGTGGATTATAAACGAAAGCATTGCCCACTGTCAGATAATCATCACCCGACGGAGCTTCTGTTTCATTTTTTATGGTGTTCGCTAAATAGTAAACACACATATCGTTACCTGCAGCGCTATCTTGTGTCACGTAAGTAAAATAGCGTGTTTCGTTCAGGTTATTAAAATTGGTTGTGACCGTTGGTGCGCCCTGCAAAATAGACTGCATAACACTGACGCAGTCCGTTGCAGCTAAGTTTTCGTCATGCGCATTTGCATTGTCACCACTCACCGGGTAACCGGTGCTGCCGTCTACGTATAGCTGAATTTGGTCCATAGATACCTCAGCCCCGGCTCCCGTGCCGTTTGCGCCTTTCGGTCTGCCGCTCAGCTCCCATTCGCCACGCACAATGCCAACCGCACTGGCAAAACCACCGGCAACGCCTTCAAGGGCGGCGTCTTCGGCATCCGATGATACATCGGTGAAGCGCGGAATAGCGGCGGCGGCCAACAAGCCGAGAATGACCACGACAATAATCAGCTCGATGATGGTAAAACCCTGCTGTCTTTTACTCATTTTAGCTCTCATACTAAAACTCCAATAGAATCCATTTTATTACATTTCCCTAACACTTAATACCGGGGTTTCCGGGTTATTTCCGAACAACCTGACCCCGGTCACTTTTATAGGAAAACCAAGGTTTTTGGTTAATTCTGTAATGACAATTCCCGTTCTCCAATTCCGTATCTAAAGCGCTGCCCGGCACGTTACTGCCCAGATGCTGCCACAACTGTAAACATCCCGGCTCAACCGACGGCCACCCTTGTTCATTCATTACTACCGTGGTTTGCTGCTCTTTATTCTCGTACAACAAAGCAACTTCTTTTGGCTTACCGCGCCGCATCCACTCAGTTCTGGCCAGCCAAAGCGAGTCAATAAAACGTGAAACCGCAATATCTAGCTCGGCCTGCCGCCATTTTTGCGGCTCTTCAACCAAAACCATTCTCGCCGCTACGGCAGCCAAGACCAACAACAGCAATACCACCAGAATATTCTGCAGCCGCTGAATACCCTTGCGCTCATCCGTTGCGGCTCTGGTCATTATCGTCCCTGATACGCGCTCATCATGTCCCACATTGGGGTAAATATGCCCAGCGCGAGAATCAGTACCATAACGGCTACGACGGCTATCATTATTGGTTCAATACGAGCGGTTAAGGTTTTGAGGTCGTAGTCGGTTTCACGCTCGTAATATTCCGCGACTTCTAACAACAAAACATCAACCCGGCCGGTTTCTTCACCCACCGATATCATTTGCAAAATTAATGGCGTAAACAGGCCTGACTGACGGGCAACTCGCGACAAGTTCTCGCCTCGTTCAATACCGCGGCGCATTTCAATAATGCGTTTTTCCATCCAGGCATTATCCACCGCTTCGGCAACCAAAGATAAAGCCTGTGTCAGTGGAACACCGGCCCCTATCATGACCGAAAAACTGCGGGCAAAACGACCTAACATGGAGCGCATTAAAATGGAGCCAATAATGGGTATTTTTAACTTCAGACTGTCCCATTTCAGTCTTCCGTCGTCGGTCGCTATGTAATACCTGATGCCGAAAAAAGTACCGACCATTGCAAGCAATAACACATGCCAATAGGCGACGAAAAATTCAGACGAGCCCAACAAGGCGCGGGTCGCCCATGGCAGTTCGACATTAAACCGGCTGAACATTGAGGCAAAAGTCGGGATCACAAAAATGTTCAGTACAAACATGGCAATGACGAGCGCGATAAGAACAAAACTCGGGTAGCGGGTGGCAGCTTTTATCCGCTTTCTGGTGTCTTGTTCTTTTTCTAAATAAACCGACAGCTGCTGAAAAGACTCTTCCAGCTGCCCGGTATTTTCACCCACATGCACAATAGCAATAACCAGCCGTGGAAAAACGCCCCGGTGATGTGACATGGCTGACGACAGGTTGCGCCCCCGCTCCAATTGCTCATGCACATCCTGCAAGGTTTTACGTAAGCGCTTGTTCTGGGTGGTATCTGCCAGCCCTTCAATAGCCCGCAACATAGGGATACCGGCTTGGGTCAGTGAATACATTTGACGACAAAATATAATCAGCTCGTCCAGCGACACTTTTTGCTGAAACGCAGACTTTAAACTTTCCCCAAAGCCACTATTCAAGAAGGAAAAGCTCTGACTTTTTACAGAATTAATCGATAACGGTACCAAGCCGCGACGCATCAGTACATCGGCAGCATTGCGCTCATCACTCGCATCCAGTGAACCTTGCTGCAGTTGCCCTGCTTTGTCCCGTGCACGATACCGAAACTGCATCAGATACTGTCCTCAACACTTTCAGCCAGAAACAAGACTTCGTCGACGCTGGTAATACCTTCACGGGCATAATCCAGTGCAACCGTGGCCATAGACTGATAACCCGGATGCGCTTTCGCAGCTATTGCAAACTCTCGCGTATTACCATCACGCAAAGCATCCATCATTGGCGTATTCATTTCCAGCAGTTCAAACACACCTATGCGCCCACGGTAGCCGGTATGGTTGCATGTCTGGCAACCAACTCCGCGTTTAAAAGAATAGTCCGAGCTACCCTCACGTAAATGCTCCAGCCACTGACTTTCGGCTTCATCCGGCTGGTAACTCTCTGCACATTTATCGCATACCCGGCGCACCAGGCGCTGAGCTAATATGCCTCGCAACGCAGCAGCGACCAAATACGGCGGTGCGCCCATGTCAATCAGGCGCATGGCACTGGTAATGGCATCGTTGGTATGCAGAGTAGATAAAACTAAATGACCGGTAATAGAGCCGCGCAAACCAATTTCAACCGTTTCGTGGTCGCGCATCTCACCGACCATAATAATGTCCGGATCCTGACGTAAAGTAGTGCGCAGAACCCGCGAGAAATCCAACCCAATTTTACTGTTCACCTGCACTTGCGAAATACGCGGCAAGCGGTACTCAACCGGGTCTTCAACCGTAATCACCTTTTTGCCTTCGGTATTCAGCTCACTAAGTGCACCATAAAGCGTTGTGGTTTTACCCGAACCGGTAGGCCCGGTTACCAGCAACATGCCATGCGGACGTTTAATTAAAGCCCGTATACGCTTAACAATAGAAGCAGGCATACCGGTTTGTTCCAGCGACAACAGCCCGGCAGATTGGTCCAGCAGACGCAACACGCAGGACTCGCCGTATTGCACCGGCATGGTTGATACCCGCACGTCGATACTGTGTTTGCGAATTTTAATATTAAACCGGCCGTCCTGCGGCAGGCGTCGTTCAGAAATATCCAGCCCGGCCATAAGCTTCAGACGTAACACCAGCGCATTGGCAATGTTGGTTTCTTCCAGCACATTTTCCTGCAATACACCGTCCACACGTTGGCGAATCCGTAATTTACGGTCGTCCGGCTCTATGTGAATATCCGAGGCTCGAACTTGCACCGCATCCTCAAAAATGGACTGCAGTAATTTAGCCACCGTGGCTTCATCAGTATCGTCATCGAGGCTTAACTGCCCCAGCTCAAACTCACTGGTATCTTCGTATTCGTCCTGCAGCTGACTGGCGAAGGTTTCAATTTCTTTGGTGCGTCGATAGAGGTTATCAAAGGCCTGCATCAACTCGCCTTCGGGAACCACGGCAAGTTCAACCTGGCGCGGAGCCAATAATTGATTAATGGCGTCAATTGAGGACAGGTCGGCCGGGTCACTCATACCCACTAATGCCTGCTCTTCGCTGGCTTCTATAACCAACGCCCGATGCCGACGCGCCTGAACTTCGGGCAGCAATTTAAAAGCTTCAGCCGGAATTTTACGTTCAGAAATACTGATAAGCGGCAGTTTAAGTTGCTGCGCCAGGAATTCGAGTAACTGTTGCTCAGAGATATAGCCTAGATCGGTTAAAGTCGCGCCCAGCTTACGTCCGCTAATACGCTGTTGCTCTAGTGCCTTTTGCAGTTGTTCTTCACTGATGATTTGCTCGTGAACAAGCAAATCGCCTAACCGCATTTTAAGACGAGGACGCTTCATTGCTCACCTGCTTCAGTTACCTGTAAAGACGTAATTTGCTGTTCAATAAAATCCAGAGTCGGTTGATGCTTTATCCGTTTAAACGCTTCCTGGTATGAGGCAACAGCTGCTTCTGGCGCGAACTCCTGTTGCGCAACGGCTTTACCTAAATACCAACGGCCTTGTTCAGGTTCAGACTCAAGCAGGCGCTGATAGGCGTCAGCAGCAGCTTTGTAGTCTCCCTGCGCCTGAGCTAACAGCGCCTGCTTCTGAACATACTCTGGATAGACGTCGGCATCCGGTGTCGCTTGCTTCAATAAGCTTAGCGCCGCGGCAGGCCGGGCTTCTTTTTCCAGGATTCGGGCACTTAACAGACGAAACTCAAAGTCATCCGGATTCAGTTTAAAACCGGCTTCTAGCGTTGTTAATGCCTGCGATACCTTATTCCGGCCAAACTGCAAAGCCGCCAGCTTTTTTCTGACTTCTTTATTTTCAGGAGTGACAGCAAGCGCCTTACGCCAATGATCTTCTGCCGAGGTTAAACGCCCCTGTTGCTGAGCTTTTTGTGCTTTCTCAATATGTTGCGCGGAAATCTCTGCTGGCGAGAGCTGCACAGGCTGCTTGCTAAATTCACCACCTTTTTGCGCCTCGTTTTCGGTTTCTTTAGTGGCAACAACAGGCTCTTCTGGCATGGGTTCTGTTTTTTCGACCTTTTCCGGTTCGGTTTCCGGAATCACAACCGAAGCCAAGTCTTGTGATACTATCTCACTAGATTGCCGTGAATCACTTTCAGAGCGAGGGGTGCGCTCAGCTGGCACTTCTATCACTGCAGTATCAATGAATGGCTCGACCCGCTCTTGCAGTTTTGGCATTTCAGCCGGCTCGCTCTCCGTTACCGTCATTGTGTTTTCTGAACGCGACTGCCACCAAAAAACCACTAAGGCCAGAACAATCAATAGCATCAGCGCCAGCAACCATAACCCTAAACGATGACTACTGCGGCGCTCAACGGCGCTACTCGCCGCCCTTTTCGAGAAGGGCTGCTGCCCCCGACGGTCTAAATCTTTTAAAACTTTATTAATAACGCTCATAGCGAACCACCCATTTGCCAATAACTGAGCGCGGCTGCCGCCAGAAAAAATACGCACACAGACACAGTTACGGGAAGCCATACAGAGCGAGTCAATTCTGTATCTTCGGTATCATTAACCGCTAACTTTAAATCCCGCGTCGACAACTGATGACGTCCCTCTCCGTAAGCCAGCAGCAGCATTTTATGACACAGCATGTTAATTAAACGGGGTACGCCACGGCTGCAACGATGTAACCGCCGGACTAACTTCCAGTCGAATATCGGGGTGCCCTGATAACCGGCCACATCCATACGGTGCGCAATATATTCGGCCGTTTCATCCGCGTTCATGGCAGTTAATTTATGTGAAAAACTGATTCGCTGACGAAGTTGCCTAAAAGCTTTTTGTGATAAACGCTCATCGAGTTCCGGCTGACCCAGTAAAATAATATGCACCAATTTACGCCGTTCAGTTTCCAGGTTGGATAATAAACGCAAAGCTTCCAGACTTTCTTCCGGCAGCGCCTGTGCCTCATCAATGAGTATCACCACGGCCTGCCCATTTTTGTTAATATCCAGCAGGCGTTGTTGCAATGCCCGCGCCAGCTGCTGCTGGTTGGTCATTTGTCCGGTTTCCAGGTCCAGTTCCTGGGCAATGGCCAGCCTCAGTTCAGCCGGGTCAAGGTATGAGTCTGGAATGTAAGCGGTTTTAAAAAAGTCAGGGATGTCATTTAATAACCGTCGGCACAGCAGAGTTTTACCGGTTCCAACCTCTCCGGTAATTTTAATAAAACCTTCCCCTGTTTTTAACGCCGTTAAAACCACCTCAAAAGCCTCGTGGTGGCTTTTCAAGTCGTAGTAGAACTGCGTGTTCGGCGTTATCGTAAAGGGCAGTTCGCGTAAGCCGTAATGGTATAAGTACATACTACCTTAGTTATTGCTCTATATCCGGGAACCATTCTTGCAGCAGTTCGCGAGATCGTTTCAGTTCATCGCGCCAGGTATCAACACCCACCACAGTCGGTTTCAGTAATATAACCAGCTCTTTCTTTTCCTGGCGGTTGCGACGGTTAGTAAATAGTTCGCCCAACAACGGGATGTCACCCAGTAACGGAACTTTGCCCACTTCTTCAGAGTTGGTGGTTTGCATTAAACCACCCAGCACCACAATTTCACCGTTGCGAGCTTTTACTATGGTGTCTGACTCACGAATATTGCTACGAGCCAGAGGAAGCACGGATTCTTCACCTGACACGGTAATAACTTTCTCTTGCTCACTGGTTTCAACAACTGAAGGATGCACATGCAAAATCACCTCACCATCGTCACTAATTTGCGGAGTAACATCTAATGAAATGCCTGAGAAAAATGGGGTGAATTCTATATCTGAGTCGGACGATGAAGCACCACCTGTATTCAGAACCGTGCGACTGGTAACGTCCGTAACGAAGTATTCGTCTTCACCAATTTTTATGACGGCTTTTTGATTATTTGATGCACTGACGCGAGGGTTGGAAAGTACCTGAACCGTACCTTGAGTCTGCAGCATTTCTATCATTCCGCTGAAATTATTCCCGTCGTCAGTATAGGTAAGTCCAAATAAACCTCCGATAGCTGCTGACGTAGCATTGCTAGGAGTTACTCCGTTGAAATCAACACCAAAGCCAGCATTCCCCGAATAAATATCACTCCAGTTTATCCCTTGTTGATAGCCATCGTTCAGAGTTACTTCAATAATACGAGCTTCCAGAATAACCTGACGCTGCAGACGAGATTCCAGAACCGTGATGAAATCACCAACAGCGCGCAGCTTACTTGGTGAAGCAGTAACACTAACAATACCCGCCTGCGGCGACAGCACCACATTACCGTCACCAATAATGCCTTCAATAACGTCTTTTAAACCGCCCCATAAGTCGGTCTCTGACTGGGTATTTATGCTGGAACCGTTGCCTTGCAACTGATTCTGCTGACTGTCCCGACGGTACTCACCATCGCTATTACCAAGCAGAGGAGTGCCTTCTACACGGGTGTTGCTGTTTCCTGAATTGTTACCTAAACCTCTGTTATTGTTACGCTCCTCACTGACACCACCACCTGAAATCTCGGTTTGTGACATTCCAAAACGGCGAAGCGACAGGTAATCCAGCGAGAACGTCTGAGTTCTTACCCCGGCAGGGTATATTTGAATAGTACGGCCGGAACGACGAACTTCAAAACCATACATATCCTGCACAGCATCCAGCGTCTCGTCTAAAGTCACGTCTTTAAGGCTTAGCGAGATTTCGCCACTGACATTGGGGTGTACCAGAATATTATAAGGAGAATCTGCCGCTAACCCATAAAAGAAGGCTTTCGCGTCAACATCATCGGCCTGCAACACAAAACGAGGCTCCTCGAGTAAGGCGAGTCCGTCTTCCTGTTCTTTATTTGCCGTCTGATTTAAGAAGTTACTGACTTCTGCTGGCAGCTCTTTCTTTACCTCTGTTTCTTTCTTCCCAGAAGCTTCCGGCTTCATTGCTTTATTGGCTTCATCCGGAGAATAGCTCGGTTGATAGGCACAGCCGCTCAGTGCCAACAATAACGCTCCTGCTGCAACTCTTTTCATTGTACCGCCCCCGGATTGCCTTTCTCGTTCTGCTTTATCGGCTTAAACAAAGTAATCTCTACTCTTTCGTTGTTCTTCTCTAAAATAACGCTGTTTGGATTAACTGAGTTAACCCGAAATCCATCAATATTTTCACCAGGCTTAACCCATTCGCCGTTAATACGGGCTGACTGCCTCTGTTCTGAATAAAAAATTTGAGACAGCTTTATATTCTGTCCCCAACTATCCATTTCCACTGCGGGCTGACTTACTGTAAACGGCGGCTGGGTAGGATCCCGCTCTTGCGAAAAAGCCGAGACCGCGACCATTAGTAATAACAACACAATTCCTCTAAGCACTGATAAACTCCTTATCTGTACTTAGCAGATACCAGACTATCGTTACCTTCGCTGTCGGGTAGTCACCTACCTGATAATCAAAGCGAGCCCACTGGACATTCGGGTATTCTTTTTGCAGTGTATCGACAAAGTCGGATATAGCGAAAAAGCGCCCGGTAAACTCCACCTGTACGGCATGCTGATAGAGTTTAATAGACCCGGTTTCAAATACGACGGTCGGCTCTTTAGCCTCCAAACTGTCCATTCCCAGTTCCGACGCATGACGTAACACACTGTTTAGAAACTGCTTTCGTTGTTGTGCGGGCAATAAAACCTCGCTTTCTGAAAAATTGCCTTTTGCCTGAGCTAAGCGCTGCTTCAACTGCTTGATTTCGGCTCTGAGCGGAGCATCTATGTCAGTAACCAGCTGCGCCTGCAAGTCCTGCGCTAATTGCTTAGACTGCTCTATTTGAGAGGCTATACGGTGGTTCTCCGCTGAAAGAATTTTGTTCTGTTCCAGCGTTGGAAAAATAACGTAGCTCATAAGCGGCAGAGTAATCATTAAAAAACCGGCCAGTGACAACAGCGCTCGCTGTCGCCCGGGCATAGAGTTAAAGGCTTCTTGTGCGCGTAACCACCAGTTATTCATTGTTTGATTCGCCCTCGCTGCTTCTGACGCTTTGCAGCAAAAACTGCTGATAGCCTTGCTCGCTGCGCTTAAGCTCGACAACCGCAAAGCGCTTATCTGACAGAACCCCCGATTGACCAAACTTATCCATCCATAACACTAAGGCTTCACTGTTTAGCGCCTGCCCGTGTAAACGGATATTCTCGCCAGACATTGAAAAATCAGTTAACCAGATGTCTTCCGGAGTTATCTCTGCAAGTTCATGTAAAAACTCACTAACGGATGAGGACTGGTTCTGACGAAACTCTGCAATTTGCTGACTGAAACTTCTGGCGTCCTGCAACTCTTGCTGTAATTGCTCTTTTTCTGCCTGAAGTTGCGGACTTGGCTGCCGCAAAGAAATTCTCTCGCGATTATTAGCCAAGTCACTATTGAGTGACTCTAGTGTCGCCGATAACTGTTCATTCTTTTGAACAATCGTTGCTTTTTGCCACTGAGTAACCCCAACCACCACGAGTAACAGCCCCAGCCAAAGGCCCAAAACAGAACTTACCTTCGTTAGTGTGAGCCTCTGCTTTACCGGCTTCAGCTCACTGCGGTACAGATTTACCCATTGCTTCATAAATCGCCCTCAACTAACGCACCTAAACCGGCAAGATCGGAGTAGTCGCCCTCGCGTAAGTCAGCGGACCATTGCGGGTACTGATACATAGTGCACTCTACTGCTAACAGCTCAGCCAGGCTCTTTTCAAGGGACGCCGGCGTCATATGTTCTACGGCGAGAATAATTCGACTAATAGGGGCCTGTCGCAAATGGCTTTCGAAATAATCAACCGAGCGCTGTAGCTCTGTTGCCAAAGGTTCTAAAGCACCAGCTGCTATTTCGCTCTCTGCGTATTTAGACACATCGGTCACACCCCGCAGCAAGCGAGTAAACATAAGCCCTTTGGGGGTATTAATTTGTGCAAGGTAATTGCCAGCAGGGTTTTGGTATAAAGTGAGTTCAGCGTGGTTCTGAGTTTCAGCTAACCGCGGTAACGTCAGTTCAGTAATGGCGATATCCGTTAAGCTCAGGTCATGTTCACTGAATAGCTCAACCCAGGGCATTAAATCGTTTTTATTCGCCGCAACCGCAACCACTTTATCCTGACCGGATGGTTGCTCCGGAAACTCATAATAGTCGGCAATGATTTCATCAGCCGCAAAGGACACTAAGTCGCTTAAACTGTATTTTAAGCTCTCCGAAATTTCTTCCGGATCCAGCATGGGTCTGTCCACCTGAACCGACTCGTATAAGTCCGTTCCCAACACCAGGGTGACTTGCGCATGCTTTAAAGACAAACGGGAATATTTACCCAAAAGGGTGTCGGCGTGCTTAAGTAACGAACCTCGCTGCACCGGCTCGTAGTCATTAACGATCAATTCGGGGGCGTTAGCAGAACCTTTAACAACAAGAAGACGGACGCTGTTTTGCGTTATTTGAAAGCAAATACGGTGATCATTTTGTTTTTGCTTTGAAAATCCTAGCACTCAACAACATCCTTTATTTTATTTTCAACCATGTTAACAGAAACTTTGCAAAGCTCATCAGAAAAAGCGCGGGTTCGCTACAGTTTATGATCTTCGTCATAACCCATTTGTCGCACTACAACTTTAATGGCTAGCCGCGCAGTTTCCATTGCAAATCAGACCCTGTCCAATAAGGCACCATAGGCCCTGTTGCCGTGTCTACCGTTTCAGCAACAGTCCATGGTTGTTGAACCAGTTCAATGGTCTCCGTGTTGCGGGGTAACTGATAAAAATCAGCTCCAAAAACACTGGCAAAATTTGCCAGTTTATCCAGCGCGTTATGCTGACTAAAAAACTCGGCATAAAGCTCAATTGCTGCTGGAGCTGAATAACAACCGGCACAACCACAGGCAGTCTCTTTACTTGCCTGCACATGCGGAGCTGAGTCAGTTCCGAGGAAAAACTTAGGGTTACCGGACAAGGCCGCCTGCTGCAAAGCCTGCTGGTGTGACTGGCGTTTTAAAATTGGCAAACAATAGTTGTGTGGACGAATACCACCGACCAGCAAGTCGTTGCGGTTCATCAGTAAGTGTTGCGGGGTCATTGTTGCTGCGACATTACTGTTGGCATTTTCGACAAACTTAACCGCGTCGGCGGTGGTAATGTGCTCCAGCACCAGCTTTAATTGCGGGAAGCGCTCGGTTATCGGAATTAAATGCCGCTCAATAAAGACTCTTTCGCGGTCAAAGATATCAACGTCGCTGTCGGTTACTTCACCATGCACCAGCAAAGGCACCTGATGCTCCTGCATAGCAGCCAGCACCGGAGCCAGAGCTTCTACCGATTTTACACCAGCGGCAGAATTTGTGGTGGCTCCTGACGGGTATAGCTTGAAGCCAATAACATGCTCGTTCGCAGCAGCTTCAGCAATTTCTTCTGGAGTCGTGTCTGCCGTGAGATACAGAGCCATAAGCGGGTGAAAACTCATACCAGCGGGAATTTCGGCCAAAATTCTCTCGCGATACTCCATAGCGGCCGCTACGGTTGTTACCGGGGGTACCAGGTTTGGCATAACCACAGCACGATGAAACACTGCTGCGGTTGCAGGTACGGTAGTTTGTAACATTGCACCATCGCGTAAATGCAGGTGCCAGTCATCAGGTCTTGGAATTGTTAAGCTTTGCATAGTCACTTCTGGCTAAAAAATGAGAAACTCAGTATACCATCAAGTGCCTTCGCTAAAACCCACATTCCTTACTCTATTTGACCGTTTTAGCGCAGCCCCATGGCTTCTTTCCAGTGTTTACGACAACAGGAAACGTAACGATCATTGCCACCAATAGCTATTTGCTGTCCCATACGTATTGCATTTCCCTGCTCGTCAACGCGCAGTGACATGGTTGCTTTGCGACCGCAATGGCAGATGGTTTTCATTTCCACCAATTTGTCAGCTATAGCCAACAACACCGCGCTGCCGGGAAAGGCGTTGCCAAAAGCGTCGGTGCGAATGCCGTAACACATTACCGGAATATTGTCGGTGTCAGCCAGACTGGACAGTTGCCACACCTGCTCTTCACTTAAAAACTGTGCTTCATCAATTAACACACAGTCAATTGCCTGTTGCATGTAGCGAGCCCGGACTACGGCAGCTAAATCTGTCCGGTGTGTGAAAGACACCGCATCGCGACCAATACCTAATCGGGAAGCAATACGCCCTTTACCTGCCCGGTCATCTAAAGCTGGCGTCATCAGCAGGACATGTTGTTGGCGCTCTTCGTAGTTGTGCGCCACTTGCAATAACGACGTGCTTTTGCCTGCATTCATTGCCGAATAAGTGAAATATAGAGAAGCCATTTTGTTCTATTTTTTTAAGTTAATGTGGTCAGATCCTGGCAGAGATTAGCACGATTTTATGGCATTATGGGACAAAGCAACCTTAAGGCAGGAGTTCTCAATGCAATATTCCCCCGAATTTATCAAAGCCATTCCTAAAGCTGACTTGCACTTGCACCTTGATGGAAGCCTTCGTGCCAGCAGCTTAATTGAGATGGCTAAGCGCGCTGATATCGAACTTCCAAGCTATACCGAAGAAGGCCTGTTTGATCTGGTATTTAAATCGCATTACAACAATTTGGGTGAATACCTAAATGGGTTTCAGTACACCTGTGCCGCTTTGCGCGATTTAGAAAACCTGGAGCAAGCCTCTTATGAATTAGCCGTCGATAATCAAAACGAAGGGGTTAATTACATTGAGGTACGTTTTGCTCCCCAGCTACTCATGGACCCGGGTAAAGGTGTTACTTTTGACACCATAATGCACGTAGTAAACGACGGCCTTTTGCGCGCAAAGAAAGAATACAACAACCGCGCAGACGTTAAAAACGGCGATAAGCCACCATTTGACTACGGCATTATCAACTGCGCTATGCGGATGTTTGGTAAAAAAGGGTTTTCCCCTTATTACACGCAAATGTTCCAGTTAATGCGTGACTTTGAACCTATGCAGGTTATTAAAACGGCTGCAATGGATTTGGTTCGCGCCAGCGTTCGCATGCGTGACGAAGAAGGCATGCCAATTGTTGGTCTGGATATTGCCGGTCAGGAAATTGGTTACCCGGCAGGCGAGTTCAAAGAAGTGTACGAATACGCTCACGAAAATTTTCTGCTGAAAACCGTGCACGCCGGTGAAGCTTACGGTGCCGAGAGTATTTTTGAAGCCTTAACCAAATGCCATGCCGACCGCTTAGGTCATGGTTATTCGTTATTCTCTCCGGAAATGACTCAGGACCCGTCGATTGAAGACCCGAAAGCTTATGGCGAAAGCCTGGCCTCTTATATTGCTGACCGTCGTATTGCCGTTGAAGTTTGCCTGACCAGTAACCTGCAAACTAACCCCGATATTGGCGACATTAAAAACCACAACTTCCAGCACATGCTGGATAACCGCCTGGCGACCATTATTTGTACTGATAACCGTCTGGTTTCTCGTACCACGGTAAGTAACGAATATCAGTTAGCTGTGGATAATTTTGATATTTCTCTGAAGCGCCTGAAAGACATTGTCGCCTACGGCTTTAAGAAGAACTTCTTCCCGGGTCGCTATGTAGAAAAACGTGATTATGCCAAGCAAAACCTGGAGTATTTCGACAAGGTGGTTAAGCAGTTTGGGCTAAACGACGCCAGCTAAGTAAAAAACCGTTCGAGTTTAGATATTTTAGACAAGCATGCAGCTGATTAATTGGCTGCATGCTCTTCCAGCCACTATGGGTATCAATTTTAAGCAGCGCCAAATCGCGTTCCCTCAAACTGATTCAAGAGTTTGTGTACCAAATAACACACCATCATAGCCGCAATAATTGCTACAAAAGTACTGCTCAGACGGTAGAGCCCGGAATACACCAAGTCTTGTGCCGGAGATAAATACTGACCGAAAAGAATGCCCATAGTGGTCATTGCCCCAAAACCCACTCCGGCTCCCGAAGCTTCAAGTACATGAATGCGGGCAAACAACATCACCCCAAGCCAGAACAACGGCACAATCAACCACAATATGTCATACCAACCGTACAGCAAAAGCTGCACACCAAGACCAAACATAACACCAATTAGAGTCCCTGCCGCTCGCTTGCGCGCGTAAGTTAATGCCCCGTTCCAGTTCATGGGAAATAGCACCAAAATAGTAGTGGCCTGCGCAGAAATAGAATCCTGCAAATCGAACAGCTGAAACACCAAAAACGACAGGGTTGTCACCGTAGCGCCCAAAATAGCTTCATGGCGCACGCGGTTAGGTGACTTGTCCGGCAAAGGCGGTGGTGCCGCGTTATGTTCTTTATTGGGTATAATCGCATGCATAACAAAGGCAATGGCTATTGCCAGTATCGACGCAAAGAAGTTACTGGCTATTAAGTTATTAACGTCGGTGCCCGGGTAACTGGCGTAATGCAGCATAATGCTCAACATCAGTACACCATTTGCGCCAAACAGGAACGCAGTCCCGCGCGCCATAAAAGCAAACCTATACAGAAATAAGACAAAGGCGACCATTGTCATTAATACTGAATGCCCGCCCAGTATCTGCGCCAGAATACCCACTTCCAGTCCGCACATAACCGACGCCGCAAGTATTTGCCTGGCGACCTGCCGGTTTATCATTGGCACTAACCCCAATAGCAGCATTGGTAATACGGTAAAAAACACGCCATAAGACAAGTCAAACAGTGCCGTGACCAGAAAACCGATGGAGCCACCAAAGGCGATTCGTAAGCATTGCCGTAGGCCGTTTTCACTCAAGACTGAAGTTGCCATAGTTCCTTCCTGATCAATAAATGTAGTGTAACCAGCCCAGCAACCGGATTTGCGCTTTCGCGATAGCAGCTTTGACGCTTCCTTCAGGAACTATCTGTACCGTGGCCTTCGCTCCGGCCGGGCGCTCTGAATCCGGTTGTTCTGCTAAACTCAGGTGAACCCGAAGTCGCTGCGCGTCTCGCACCCAACGGTTAGAGTTAACCGGTGCTGCTAAGGCTCCGTCGGCACTTAACTGACCTGCGTTGACACCGGCATCAATGCTCTCCACTTTCACCTCATAAAGCGTGCCGGGTTCAGCATCAAATACCACCAGAGCCTGCTGCCCGGGTTTTATGTTCCGTAAATTCTTCTCACGAAAATCGGCGACAATGTCGGCATTGGGTGATACCAGCGCCATTAGCGGCGTGCCTTGACGGGCATAAGCGCCTTCGCTGAGCTTTAGATTGCCGACACGTCCGGCATGTTTCGCGCGCACAGTGGTGTAACTTAAGTTAAGCTTCGCTGTTTCTATCGCATTTTCAGCTTGTTGAATAAGTAAGTTGTTTGCATCGTCCTCGGCACCTCGTTGCACTTTTAGACTCTGTAGTTGTGACTGGGCGGCTTCAACATTTGCCAGGGCCTCTAGTTCGCTACTCTGCGCCCGGTCATATGCCTGCTGCGACGAGCTGCCGTCTTCCACCAGATCTTTAATGCGACGAGCCTCACGGCTGAGCTCTTGGGCTGTTGCCTGTGCTGATTTTAACTTTGCCCGCGCAGTTCGAATTTGGGCATCAAACTGCAGGTTCGACTGTTGCGCCTGAGCCAGTGCAAGCTCTGCTTGCTGTAATTGCAGTTGATAAGGCCGCGGGTCAATTTCAAATAGTGGCTCGCCCTCTTCAACATACTGGTTATTATTAACCCATACTTTCTCTACCGTACCATTCACCTGCGGCGCAACCTGAGTCACCACCCGGGTTACCATTGCCTGTGGGGTAAGCGGCAGGCTCAAGTCGGCCCACAGAAAGTAAGCAAATACGAGTACAAATAGCACCAGCGCCCGCTTAACCCAACGGGCAAACTTTTCGTCGGCAGTCATACTTCTTCCTCATTATTTTGGTCTAGCTTCTGAGCTTCAGACATGTGATTCGCATTGTATGAAATCATCGCCAGAACCTTCTTAACCGTTTCAATTTCTTCGTCTTCGATATTGGCCAGCAACGCCCTTCGTACTTTTAGAATTTTCGCTTCCATTTTTTTAACCAGAGCATGACCTGAGTTCGTTAAAAACACCTGCTTAGCACGGCCGTCATCCGGGCTTGCTTTGCGCGTAATCAACTCGTGCTCTTCCAGCTGCGCGAGCGTCCGCATAAGTGAACCAAGTTCTAGTTCAAGCGCTTCGGCAAGCTGCTTTTGGCTGACACCATCACCAATACGTGCCAGTTTCCACATAGCACTCCAGCGCGGGTAGGTTAACCCCAGCGGCGCCAGTTCCTTATCCGCAATAGCCTGCCACTGACGCGCAACGCGACCGAGTCGTTCAGGTACAGATAACTGTCTGAGCTGTTCTTGTGTTAATGTCATAGCAACCTCTTTAGTTAGCACGCTAAGTATAATAACAAACTTAGCGTGCTAACTAAAATGAAAATAGCGATAGGTTTGAGCTAAAAATTAGATACAAAAAAAGCCCCTGAAAAGGGGCTTTTTTCACATGATACAGATACCCGAGCGGGTAAGTCCTACACTTGGCAAACTAGAATGGAATGTCGTCATCAAAGTCGTTGTCAGGTGAAAACGGCGCGGGTTCTGCCGGTTTTTGTTGTGACTGCTGATTTTGCTGCTGCGCTGGCTGAGGTGCAGGACGCTGTTGTTGCTGTGATTGCTGTTGTGGTTGACCACCACCATAACCACCGCCTTGCTGCTGACCGCCACCAAAACCCTGGCCTTGTTGTGGAGCACCACCCTGCGGGCCGCCACGAGAATCCAGCATTTGCATTTCGTTAATGACCACTTCTGTCGTGTAACGCTCTACGTTGTCCTGGCCTGTCCATTTACGCGTTTGCAAACGCCCTTCAACATAAACTTTAGAGCCCTTTTTCAGGTACTCACCGGCAATTTCAGCTAAGCGACGATAAGCCACACAACGGTGCCATTCGGTTTGTTCGCGCGGTTCGCCTGTTTGCTTGTCTTTCCAGGTTTCGCTGGTAGCAATCGACAGGTTGGCTATCGCTGTGCTGTTTTGGGTATAACGAACCTCTGGGTCAGCGCCCAAATTACCAATTAAAATTACTTTATTTACACCGCGACTGGCCATTAGATTCTCCTGTTCCTTGTACGCGTTACAACTGCTTTAAATGATTAAGCGACCGATGCTTCTTTAAGCAACTGATTAACCGCCTTTTCATCGTAATGTTTTTTATCAACTTTTAAGTAAGTGGCCTGATCTTCTTCAACCCATCTTGCTTCCGTAACACCCGTTACGGTAAGTAACTGCTCACTTAGCTTGGTAGCCTTACTTTCGGTTAACCCGGGCAATGATAACGACACGCTTGTGACACCTGCGGGGTTAACCATGACTAAACTGATTAGCAACCAACATACTAGCAAGATCAGGCAGAAAACAACAACGCCAGATGTCCCAAAAAACTGTAAGACTGAGCCGCCAGCTACCCCACCGACAAAAGACCCCAGAAACTGACCAGTAGAGTAAATACCACTGGCACTGCCTTTGCTCCCCGCCGGAGCAACTCGGGTAAGTAACGAAGGCAAACTGGCTTCAATAAAGTTAAAGCCCGTGAAAAATATGACCAGAGCAGCAACCAGCAGCCAGAGGTTTTGCCCTGCTACGGCAATAATGAGTAGTGCAACAATTAAGACGACAATAGAAAACCGCAGCCACTGCACGGAATTATTATTACGCGAACTGCTGATAATCATTGGCACCATGAACAAAATGGACGCGGCCAGCGTGGGTAAGTAGAACCAGGCATGAGTCTGACTTTCAAAACCCGAGTTTTGCAGTTGCATAGGTAAAGTCACAAACCAGGCCGTTAAAATAGCGTGTAACACAAAAATACCGCTATTCAGGCACCACAGTTGCTTATGCTTAAGCAAGTGCCCCAGTTCTGACAACACGGGTAAAGATTCACGCCTGGCAGATGTTGTCACCACTTTGGGTACACTCAGCAACAGCACCAGAATGCCCAGAACACCACTGGCGGCGGTAAACCAGAACAAACCCGAAAGACCGATAATATTGCCCAATAAAGGTCCGGCTACCAATGAAATAGCGAACGCCAGACCAATACACATACCAATAGTGGCCATCACTTTCGGTCGCTGCTCGTCTCGCGACAAATCAGCTGCCAGCGCCAAAATAGCCGCCGCAATAGCGCCCAGCCCCTGTAGCGCCCGACCAATGGAGACACCGAATAGAGTATCCGCCTGAGCTGCCACCACACTACCGAGAATAAAGACCAGCAAGCCACCGACAATAACTGGCTTTCGGCCAAGACGGTCAGACAGCATACCTAACGGAATTTGCAATAATGCCTGTGTCAGACCGTAGGCACCCAGAGCAATTCCGACCCACAGCGGTGAGTAGTCAGGGTAGTCTTGTGCATAAACCGCTAAAACTGGCATGATCAAAAACAGCCCTAACATCCGTATACCAAAGACGGACGCTAGCGCTAAAGCGGCTTTTTTCTCTGTTTTATTTAATTTTTGAGGCGTCATTTCACTGCTTTTATATCAGTAACATGATAAATGATGCCGTTATTGTACCAGATGCCTAACACTGTGCGATAATAGCGTTTTGTCGTCAGTCATTTACTGAACAACAGACGGGAATTATGGATACTATCGAAGTACGCGGTGCGCGCACGCACAACTTAAAAAATTTCAATCTGACCATCCCCCGCAATAAGCTGATTGTGATAACCGGCTTATCCGGTTCGGGTAAGTCATCACTTGCTTTCGATACCCTATATGCAGAGGGGCAGAGACGCTACGTTGAGTCGCTGTCCGCCTATGCACGTCAGTTTTTGTCGCTGATGGAAAAGCCTGATGTTGACAGTATCGAGGGTTTGTCGCCGGCTATATCAATAGAGCAGAAGTCAACATCGCATAATCCGCGTTCCACGGTCGGTACCATCACGGAAATATACGACTATTTACGCCTGATGTTTGCCCGGGTGGGCGAGCCTCGTTGCCCGACTCACGACGTGCCGCTGGCGGCACAGACCGTATCGCAAATGGTCGATAACGTATTGGCAGCTCCTGAAGGCGAAAAGCGCATGTTGCTTGCGCCAATTATTCAGAACCGTAAAGGCGAACACTTAAAAGTGCTAGAAAACCTCGCCTTACAGGGTTATATCCGCGCCCGTATAGACGGTGAGATTTGCGATTTAAGCGATCCGCCCACGTTAGAGCTGCAGAAAAAGCACACCATTGAAGTGGTCGTTGACCGCTTTAAAGTTCGCGACGGCATGGAGCAGCGTCTGGCGGAATCTTTTGAGACCGCACTGGAACTCAGTGGCGGAACGGCTTTAGTCGTGCCGATGGACGGCGACGGTGATGCCGAAGTGTACTCGGCTAACTTTGCCTGCCCACATTGCGGTTACAGCATGCAGGAACTGGAGCCACGATTGTTCTCATTCAACAATCCGGCCGGTGCCTGTACTACTTGTGACGGTCTGGGTGTTGAGCAGTTTTTTGATCCGGCCAAAGTTGTTGTTAATGCTGAGCTGTCGCTGACAGGCGGCGCAATTCGTGGCTGGGACAAGCGCAACTTCTACTACTATCAAATGCTGCAGTCTCTGGCGAAGCACTACGAGTTTAAATTGTCGCAACCGTTCAACGAATTGCCTGACGACATTCGCGAAAAGATTCTGTTCGGCAGCGGTAAGGAAGAAATAAAATTCACTTACATGAATGACCGCGGGGACAAGGTTGTCAGGGCGCATCCGTTTGAGGGGATTATTCCTAACATGCAGCGCCGTTACCGCGAGACCGAATCACAGGCTGTGCGTGACGAGTTGTCCAAATACGTAGCGACGCAACCCTGTAAAAGCTGCGGTGGTACGCGCCTGCGTACAGAAGCACGTCATGTTTTTATTCAGGGCACAACGCTGCCGGAAGTTGTTGAGCAATCCATCGGCGACGCACTTGAGTTCTTCCAGCAACTGAGTCTGGAAGGTCAGCGCGCGCAAATTGCGGAAAAAATTCTGAAAGAGATTAATGACCGTCTACGCTTTTTAGTTAACGTGGGACTTAACTATTTAAGTTTGTCCCGCAGCGCAGAGACCTTGTCTGGTGGTGAGGCGCAGCGTATTCGTCTGGCCAGCCAAATTGGTGCGGGTCTGGTTGGTGTTATGTACGTACTGGATGAGCCCAGTATTGGTTTGCACCAGCGCGACAACGAACGCCTGTTAAACACTCTGACTCACCTGCGTGACTTGGGTAATACCGTCATTGTGGTTGAACACGACGAAGACGCTATTCGTCAGGCCGACCACGTTATTGATATTGGCCCTGGCGCCGGAGTACACGGTGGTGAAATTATTGCTCAGGGTCAGGTTGAAGATATTGTCGGAAGTGAAGATTCACTAACCGGCGACTACCTGTCCGGCCGGAAAGAAATAGAAGTTCCCAAGCAACGTCACAAACCAGATAAACGCCGGTTAACCATTCACGGAGCCAGCGGGAACAATCTGAAGAATGTCGATTTCAATTTGCCATTAGGTATTATGACCTGTGTGACTGGAGTATCCGGTTCAGGTAAGTCAACGCTGGTCAACAATACGCTGTTCCATATCGCGCATCGTGAACTTAATGGCGCGACAACGGGCGAACCGGCTCCGTACAAAAGTGTCGATGGCATGCAGCTGCTGGATAAAGTGGTGGATATTGACCAGAGCCCAATAGGCCGTACACCGCGCTCCAACCCAGCCACTTACACCGGTATTTTCACGCCCATTCGCGAACTGTTCGCAGGAGTTCCGGAATCACGAGCCCGAGGTTACAAACCGGGGCGCTTCAGCTTTAATGTGCGCGGCGGTCGTTGTGAAGCTTGTCAGGGCGACGGAGTTATTAAAGTTGAGATGCACTTCTTGCCGGACGTTTATGTTCCTTGCGATATTTGTAAAGGTCAGCGCTATAATCGCGAAACGCTGGAAGTACAGTACAAAGGCAAGAATATTCACGAGGTGCTGGATATGACCATTGAAGACGCTCGTGAGTTCTTCGACCCGGTTCCGGCTATTGCACGCAAGTTGCAAACCTTAATGGATGTGGGCTTGTCTTACGTCCGGTTAGGCCAGTCAGCGACAACACTCTCTGGTGGTGAAGCGCAACGGGTCAAATTGTCACGTGAGTTGTCCAAGCGTGATACTGGCAAAACCTTATACATTCTGGATGAACCGACCACAGGTCTGCATTTCCACGACATTAAGCAATTGCTGGCGGTGATTCATCGTCTGCGTGACCACGGCAACACGGTAGTGGTTATTGAGCACAACTTAGACGTGATAAAAACCGCTGACTGGATCATCGACTTAGGTCCTGAAGGTGGTTCCGGCGGTGGTGAAATTCTTTGCGAAGGTACACCAGAAGATATCTGTGAAAATGAGCGCTCACACACGGCCCGTTTCTTAAAACCTATGCTTAAGCTGTCATAAAAAGGACGCAATATGTTAACGGAAGACTTTAAAGTAAGATTTTATGAAACCGATGCCCTTGGACACGTCAATAACACGGTTATACCGGGGTGGATAGAAACCGGACGTTTGCCTATTTTTGAGTTCTTTGGAGAAATGTCTCCGAAGACACAAAGCTTAATTGTCGCGCGGCTGGAAGTAGATTACCTCTTACCTATTTATTTTGGCGGTCATGTCACGGTGAATACTTACGTCAGCCGCTTAGGTGGCAGCTCGTTTGATATCACTACCGAAATTTGGCAGAAAGAAAAAATGTGCGCTAAAGGTAAAACGGTATTGGTGTACTTTGATTTTCAACAGGAACGTTCTGTGAAGCTGTCTGACGAATTAAAAGACCGCCTGTCCACCATCACGCATCCGGAGCATTCTCTTGACGCGTGATCTGGTCAGTGGCGGGCAGCAAATACATGCCCCGGATGATCTCAAAAGCCTGCTGGAGGAGATTCATCAGCAGGCCATGAAGATCACCGAGGGGCATGTTGCTGATTACATCCCGGCGTTAGCAGAGGTCGACCCCGAGCTCTGCGGACTCACTCTGGCCACCCTCGACGGCGAGGTATTTAACGTCGGTGATACCCAGGAGCAATTCTCTATCCAGTCCATCTCGAAGATTTTTGGCCTTATGCTGGCAATGGAGCGCCTTGGAGAAGATTTGTGGGACAGAGTTAAAATGGAGCCTTCAGGCCAGGCCTTTAATTCTATAGTGCAGCTAGAGTGGGAAAAAGGCATTCCGCGCAACCCTATGATAAATGCCGGAGCTATTGTTGTTAGCGACGTACTCGTTAGCCGCTACTCTGCCAGTAAAAATGCGGTTTTGAGTTTGGTGCGCACCTTATGCGGCAACGACAACGTTTACGCCGATAACATTGTTCACCAGTCAGAAAAAGAGCATGGCCATCGCAATGCGGCCCTTGCTCACCTAATGAAAAGCTTCGGTAATATTGATGCTGAAGTTGATGAACTATTAGATCATTACTTTTGGCAGTGTGCGTTGACCATGTCCTGCGAAAATCTCGCTCGCTCTTTTACGTTTCTTGCAAATGACGGAATTTGTCCTTTTTCTAAAAAGAAAATTATGTCGAAACGAGACTCTCAACGCATTAATGCGTTGCTATCAACCAGCGGTATGTACGACCAAAGCGGCGAATTTGCTTTTACCGTAGGTGTTCCCGCTAAAAGTGGTGTTGGTGGCGGGATGATTGCCGTCGTTCCTGACTTTGGCGTTATTTGCTCATGGAGCCCAAGATTAAACAGCTACGGTAACAGCGCCCGTGGAATGTACATGGTACGCGAGCTAGCTAACCGTTTGGGGCTTAGTGTCTATTAACGTGTTGTTGTCGGACGATATATCTGAAACCGTTCCATATTAAACCGTCTAAAGAGTATTTCAAATTCCCCCTGTCGGCCAAGCTCCCGCAGCAACCTTTGTAAGGTATCTGCGCTGATATTCTTATTATCGCCAACAAGTAAGTGCAGCTTGTATTCCAGACTAACCTTTTCCGACAACAATAAACTGTCCACATTAATCTGATTTGAGCCTTTTAAAGCAGCCAGAAGTTCATCATTGATAATAGTAAGATCTATCCGACCTCCTAGTACCATCTGCAAATTTGTCATTCTGGAGTCTGCCAAATACGTCGTATACTTTTCCTCGACTTCATCTGAAGCCAATAGCTCGCCCCCTAACAGATAATGATAGCCCTTGACCCCACCTAAAGTTTTGCCATCAAATGTATCGAAAAACGATTGATCTCTACCTGTTTTCTTCAAGGCCACCAGTCTCTCATTTCCTTTGACTAAAGGAATTGTTTCCTGAAACTCTACGCCACTTTTTTTCCAACCCCAAAGAGGTGACTCGAAAAATATAACATCACAGCACCCTTTCGTACTCAGAGCTTTATGGCGGTTTGTTGGAGGAATGACCTGAATGCGGAACACATAGCTGTCCTGATGCTCGTTCAACAAGGTGATCAGTTCACGGGTGAGATCAGTTTGCAGTACAGCGGAAAAATAGGGAGGATAATCGTAGGCAGCAACATAGACGGGCACTTGTGCTGTAGCAGAACAGCTTAGTCCCATAAAAACGAACACAGAAAAGTATCTGAGTAATTTCAATTGATTGGCTGACTATAAGTTAAGTATCTTTCTCAATAGTTCATTTTTTGGACTTAAATGTCAATACTTGAGCGAGCCTTCGCTTACTTTTGATAAGGCTCTTTTAATAAAACTTCTTAGCAGACATAAAAAAGCCCGGCCAAAGCCGGGCTCCTAAAATCAACCGGACTGCTTAGTCCATGATTTTTGATACAACGCCTGCACCTACGGTACGGCCACCCTCACGGATAGCGAAACGCAGACCTTCGTCCAT
>Ga0207888_100255_pt1 | contig 27036 bp, 26 predicted proteins | sample LinPmetageLP43_FD_184055 | JGI IMG/M metagenome (GOLD analysis project Ga0207888, IMG submission 184055) | Marine viral communities from the Pacific Ocean - LP-43 (SPAdes) | ecosystem: Environmental > Aquatic > Marine > Oceanic | place: Pacific Ocean | collected 2010-08-27 | reverse complement strand
AATGGGCTTTTTGTACGAAGCCACAAGCTCCAGCAACGGATAGTTGTTACATTCGCCAGAGCCAATTTTATAGGCTTCAACGCCCATACGCTCTAAACGCTCGGCGGCTGCGCGTGAAAACGGGGTACTGATGAATATGGCGCCTTTGCTTTCTACGTATTCTTTCAGCTTAGTTTCGTCTTCTTCGTTCAGCGCGCAACGTTCCATAATTTCGTAGATAGACACGTCGGCATTGCCCGGAATGACTTTCTTCGCGTCGGCACTCATTTCGTCTTCAACCACGTGAGTCTGGTGCTTAATAATTTCAGCGCCGGCAGAGACTGCAGCGTCGACCATTTCATAAGCGGTTTCCAGGCTGCCTTCGTGGTTAATGCCTATTTCAGCTACCACAACCGGGTCGTGGTCGTAACCTATTTCGCGCGAGCCAATTTTCATTACTGGATGTTTTTTTACGGTGTTAGCCATGTTGTGTTTTCTCCATAATCTGTTCGGCAAGTTGCAGGTCACTTGCTCTGTCAATGTCAACAGACGCCTCTTCGCTCATAATGTAAGGATAGACATTCTGGCGTGGAATACCGCCGCTGGCTTCGAAGGCTGCTGTACTAAAAATATATATGGCACCGTTGGGATGAACGGTACGGGGAAGATCCTGACGACGCATATAAGGCGCGTCCAGGCTAAAAAGGCCCGATAAAGACCCGTCTGAATTTAATTTATAAGCTTTTGCGGCAGAATGCGCCGGTTCAATAACACTTAAAACACAGCTGGCGTTACTGGCCGAAAAAATTCGGTAAGCTTCGTCAATATGCTGTGCCGATCTTAACGGCGACGTGGGTTGCAGCAGCGTTACGCTGTTAAGGTTAAGTGACTGCTTTTTTAAGTAATTAATGGCGTGTGCAATAACCGGTTCGCTGCTGGTGTCGTCCTGTGCCAGCTCTGCCGGCCGCGGAATAACCTGAACTCCGGCCTGTTGACTGATATCGGCAATGGCCTGGTCTTCTGTCGACACATAAACAGCGTCAACCGACGCAGCCTTTTGCGCAGCAAGTATGGTCCAGACAATAAGCGGCTTACCGTTCAGTAACGCGATATTTTTCCCGGGTAGCCCTTTCGAGCCACCACGGGCGGTTATCAATGCAACATTCATTCGTTTTGTTGACCTGATGACTTAAAAATATCGCGTAGTTTACCACGTTCTACCGTGACTTAGTCTACCTGAGTTATTCGTCCCGGTATTTTTCAAACCAATGCAGAATATAAGCTACTTTGTTCATCAGGTTACTGGGCCGCGCGTAAATACCGTGGCCTGAGTCCTGAATACGAACCATGGCGGTGTCCACACCTTTCAATTTCAGTGCCTGATAGTACTGCTCAGTTTCTGACATAGGCGTGCGGTAGTCGTTTTCACCGGTCAGCAGCATGGTTGGCGTAGTCACGTTGCCGACATAGCTGATAGGCGAATACTTCATGTAATGTTCCATATTCTCCCATGGCAAACCGGGGAACCAGTACTGATAGAAAAAGTTGTACATATCGGCGGTAAGCACAAAGCTGTACCAGTTAATAACCGGCTTAGCCACAACCGCAGCTTTAAAGCGGTCGGTATGTCCGACTATCCAGGCGGTTAGCACGCCGCCGCCACTACCACCAGTAACGTAAAGCTCGTCTTCTTCGATAAAGCCTTTGTTAATAACTGCGTCTACGCCGTCCATTAAGTCGTTGTAGTCGTGGCTGGGGTAGTTGTGGTGAATTTCATTGGCAAAGTCCGAACCATAACTGGTACTGCCCCGCGGGTTGGTATAAAGCACCACGTAGCCGGCCGCAGCAAATAACTGAATTTCAGCCGCGAAGCGAGGACCATAGTTAGTGTGCGGACCACCGTGAATTTCCAGCATTAACGGGTAGTCTTTGTCTTTATCGAAACCCGGCGGATAGGCTATCCAGCCCTGCAGGTCGATGCCGTCAACGCTCGATTTATAGTTAATTTCTTCTACTTTAGCTAACTGCTTGTGCGCCAGCGCGTCCTCGTTTAACCGGGTGAGCTGCTGTACATCTCCGTCCTCCCACCGTGCCAGCTCCGCTGGACGCATTGGGTTGGAGATGGTGAACGCTATGCGGTCATCTTTGGCTACGCTGAAGTCACCTCCGCCATATGGCCGGGCATAAGACAGACCGCCGACTCTGTTGGTCAGTTGGGTATGATCTCCGTCTAAGTCGGTGCGCGCCAGCTGTCCGACCCCATTGTTGTCGTAGGTAAAGTAAACACCTTCGCTGTCGCGGTCCCATTCAAACCCGGTAACACTGCGGTCTAAGTCTCCTGTCAGCAGTTCGACGTCGGAACCGTCTAAGTCCATTACATACAAATTAGAGGCCTGAAAGCTCATTTTGGTGTCGTCATAACCGGTAAAAGCAATTTTTTCACCGTTTGGAGAGACTTTTGGCGAACCATCGGGGCCGTCACGCTCGGTGATTGCAGTAATTTCTTTGGTGCTTAGCGTTAGGCGATAAATCTCGCTGTTAACTGGCTGACGGAATGCGTCATCACGGCGGTTTGCCGAAAAGAAAATATGCTTACTGTCCGGCGACCACGAGAGTTGCCCACCGTGATTAAATTCTTCGTCTGTTAGCTGACGCGGAGAGCCACCGGTTGCCGGAATCACATAGATTTGCTGATGCCCGTCTTTGGCATAACCACCGCCGTCATAACGGTAGTTGCCTTTATCGATATACTTAGGCGCAGCAGTCCAGTCGGCACCTTCGGGTTTGCCCGGTAAGCTGACCGGTGCCGGTTGCGATTTAGGTGTAAACATGGAAAACGCAATTTGCCTGCCGTCGGGTGACCAGCTTAAGCCAGACGGCGCTTGTGTTAGCTTAGTAACTGCCGCGCTGTCACCGGAATCAACCCAGTAAATATGCACTTGCGGGGAGCCGGTTTCGGTTGATACGTACGCCAGGCGGTCGCCACTGGGTGACCAGACCGGCTGGCTTTCACTGCCCTGACTGCCGGTTAACGGGCGAATATCACCGTCTGGCAGGCTGGCCCATAAACGCCCCACTTTGCGGTCGTTGTTTATGTCCATAGACTGACGAACAAATACTGTCCATTCGCCGCTGGGGTGAATAGTCGGTGATGATGCGTATTCCAGCGTGAAGATGTCTTCTAACTGGAGTTTTTCCTGGGCTGCGGCTGTACCTGAAAGCATCAGCGCCGCCGCTGTTATTATCCATTTTTTCATTGTTGTTCTCCCGGAAAATGTAACCTGCCGTGATGTAGCCTGACATTTATGTCAGGTGAGATATTGTTCCTGACATAAATGTCAGGCTACATAATAAAAAAACCGCCTCAGTAGAGACGGTTTTATCGTGATTCACGGTGTGAATCAATGTATTAGAACGCGTATGAGAAGCTGACTGACGCATAATCGCGGTCAGAAAGCGGATCGAGTTCTTCATCAGAATACATGGTGTAACCTAAGCTAACCTTGTAGGTTGACAGGTAGTCGGCTACCAAATTCAAACCTAATGACTTACGACCTTCAATAAAGTTACTGTTAGTTGAGTAGCCATTTACGTCGTGGTTAAACTGAATAGTTGGGTTTAAACCCCAGCCCTGCCAAACGTTTGAGTATTCAAACTGGAAACGGGTGCGGTAACCCCAAGCCGTTGATGTTGCAAAACCTTCGCAGTTTCCAACCTGGCTTTGGAATTGTTGAGCAACACCACTAAGGCCAGCTTGTTCCGCTGCTCCAATTAGCGGGCTCATATCTGCTTGAGTTAAACACTTGCCATACAATGGAAGACGACCATAACGTTGTTCCTGTAGCCCAGGCATGTCGTGAACGTTATTCATCGCCACTTCGCCCACGAAAGTCATGCGATCAGAACCCCACAGACGGTCAACGAAACGCACAAAGCTTAACTGGGTTTGGCTAACATCTAAGCGGTCATAACCATGAGCTAAACCGTCACCGCCAAACGCGGTGTTATTAAAGCGGTTTGAAAAAGTACTTGGCACATTTGGACGCAGACCTGTCGTTAAAATTTCGGTGGTGTTAATTTGCACAGGCACGCCATCTCTGTAGCTGTACTCACCTGAAACCGACCACAAGCCTAAGTTAGTACTAAAGCTAAAGCCATAAACTTCGGTGTCCTCAGGGTACTCGAGTACTAACCGGGGGCCATCAATAGGGTAGCCATTAGGAGAAGACCAGGTGAAACCAAGATCCAGAGGCGATACGCCTTGCTGACTAGCTCGAGGATCTTCTATCCAGTTATAAGCCGAAATAATAGGCGTGTTGTTATGCAGGTTAAGATAATAAACGCCAAATTCAGCGCCAAGATCTAACGAATAATAACGCAGGTTTGCACCCCACTGACCACTGTCAGAAGCTTCCAGGGTTGGATTACTGCCGATATAAGCACCTGCCTGTACCGATTCAAAGTCACTTAGGTAACTGTCAGGGTCGCCCTGAACTAATTGCGGGTTAAGCGTAACTTTGCCACAGCCTGAACCACCAATAATATCAACACTCGAGAAGTACGTACCACAGCCGTCCAGCTTGGTGTTATCCCACTCATACTGGTAAAACGCTTCTAAGTTGAGTGAGTTGGTTAAACCAATGCTGGTGCTGAACATTCCTACGGGTAGCAAAGCTTCTTTAATTTCTGCACCAGGGCGACGTGCCGCGTTAACGTCTAACGGGTTAATGTCGTTAATGCCGTTAAAAATAAAGGTACTTTCACCCCAGCTTAATACCTGACGACCCAAACGTACGCTGGCTGGCATACTGCCTAAGTCGAAATTAGCGTAAACAAAGGCATCCAATAACTCGATACCTTTACCTTGTGAGTAATCGTCAAAGATATCGTCATTTAATTTGGTATCAGGATAATAATTGTTACCCGCGTGACCATGCGGCATATTTTCTTCTGAAACCACATGATCGTACCAATAGTTGAAACGAATAAAGGCACCATGACTGCCGCCATCAATGCTTAAATCGTGTACGCCTTTGAATACCGATGAGACTAAGTCACCTTTATCGAAGTTAAGGTTACCGTCGTCGCCGACACTAGAACCTGCCGTTCCGCCAGCCATGTTACCCGGATGAATCAGATGGTTAGCCTGATCTTCCATACGCCACGCTGCGCCGTAAGACAGAATAGAATCGAATTTAATTTCATAATCGCCGACTTCAAAGTCAGCTGCCTGGCCTGATGCTGCAAAGCTCAGTGCAATGGCCGTAGCCAGAGGAAGTTTTTTTAGCATAGTTGTTCTTCTTTTCATTGTGAGCCACCTAATCTTTTTAACTTGTTTGGCGGTTATGTCTGAATCATGTCCGATGAGTTAAAAATATGCAAGTATATGAACACGAAAATATAACAAGTTGTTAGAAAAAGTGCGGGGAAATGTCGCTACTGACGGCTAAAACTGCGCGTCAGTAGCGATTTTAACAGCTCTATAGGCGTTAGATTTTGCTGTTTAATTCCGGTAGTACGTCGAATAAGTCGGCAACTAACCCGTAGTCTGCAACCTGAAAGATAGGTGCTTCTTCGTCTTTGTTGATGGCAACAATGACTTTAGAGTCCTTCATACCGGCTAAGTGCTGGATAGCACCACTAATGCCCACGGCAATATAAAGCTGCGGTGCAACAATTTTACCGGTTTGCCCAACCTGCATGTCGTTTGGTACAAAACCGGCGTCCACTGCGGCACGAGATGCGCCTACTGCGGCGCCCAGTTTGTCGGCGACGTCTTCCAGCAGATGGAAATTTTCGCCGTTTTGCATACCGCGACCACCAGAAATAACAATTTCGGCTGATGTCAGGTCAGGACGCTCAGATTCTGCCAGTTGCTCTTCAACGAACTCAGATTTGTCGTTGTTAAAAATAGAGTCGATGTTTTCAACTTCGCCGCTACCACCTTCTTCTGCGACTGCGTCGAACGCTGTTGCACGAACGGTAATGACTTTGATTTTGTCTTCTGACTGCACAGTGGCAATAGCGTTACCCGCATAGATAGGACGCTTAAAGGTGTCGTCGCTTTCTACCGAGATAATGTCAGACACCTGAGCTACGTCTAATAATGCAGCAACGCGCGGCATAAAGTTTTTGCCGGTAGTTGTGGCCGGAGCCAGAATGTGACTGTAGTTTTTACCTAAGTCGGCTACCAGTTCGCTGATGTTTTCCGCCAACTGATGCTCGTAAGCTTCATTGTCTGCCAGGAAGACCTTCTTCACACCGTCTGCTTTTGCTACGTTTTCAGCAACGGTTGAGCACCCTTTGCCGGCAACCAGTACCTCGATGTCGCCACCGATTTTCTGTGCAGCGGCTAACGTTTTCAGGGTTGATGGATCAACCGCGTTATTGTCGTGTTCTGCTACCACTAAGATGCTCATAATACTTTCGCCTCGTTTTTCAGTTTGTCGACCAGCTCATCTACGTCAGCTACTTTCACGCCGGCACTACGTTCCGCAGGCGTTTCAACTTTCAGTAGCTTAATAGTGCGCTTAACTTCCACACCCAGTTCGTCCGGAGTTGTGGTTTCCAGCGGCTTACGCTTGGCTTTCATAATGTTTGGCAACGACGCATAACGCGGCTCGTTCAGGCGCAGGTCGGTGGTGACAACCGCTGGCAGAGTCAGCTTAACGGTTTGCAGGCCGCCATCGATTTCACGAGTGACATTAACAAAACCGTCGCCCACTTCCACTTTAGACGCGAAAGTGCCCTGTGGCATACCGGTTAAGGCACCCAGCATCTGGCCGGTCTGGTTGTTGTCGGAGTCGATAGACTGTTTGCCCAGAATAACCATGTCGGGGCCTTCTTTCTCTACTACGCCTTTTAAGATTTTGGCGGCAGATAAAGAGTCTGGCATGTCGTCGGTTTCAACCTGAATGGCACGGTCAGCACCTAGTGCCAGCGCAGTACGTAACTGCTCCTGTACCGCTTTAGGGCCAATAGAAACAACAACCACTTCGTCTGCTGTGCCTGCTTCTTTCAGGCGTACGGCTTCTTCTACCGCAATTTCACAGAATGGGTTAAGTGCCATTTTGACGTTTGCCAAATCGACATCGGACTGATCTGGTTTAACGCGCACCTTGACGTTGTAGTCAATGACGCGCTTAACCGCGACAAGTATCTTCATGTTGTCTTCCTTTTTCTGGAATGTTCTGAATGTTGGTATTTATTATGTTGCCATTATCCTAGACTGGCGTCGATCTCACAAGTTATGGGAGAATAAAACTCTATTGCCGTAAGGGAGAGTTTACATGGCCAGCTGGGAACAGCTTTTTCGTCACTTAGTTCAACAAGCTAAAAGTCTACCAGAATACCCGGCGGAATGTCGTGATGACGATCATCTGGTGGGTGGCTGCGAAGCGAAGGTGTGGCTGTGGCTGGATACTTCTGACCCGGAGGCGGTAGTTATTCGCTTTGATTCGGAGTCACGCATAGTGCGCGGCTTGTTGGCGCTTTTGCAACAACGGCTGGACGGCTGCCCGGTAGCGGAAATAGCGGCCTTTGATATTGACGCCTTTTACCGCGCCGAAGGCCTGGACAACGCGCTCAGCCCCTCGCGCAGCAACGGCCTGTACCAGGTAGCCAAAACCTTGAAGCTGCGGGTTGTTCAACACCGCACCTGATGTAAACATCAGGCTACGTGCACCCTGTAGCCTGACATTTATGTCAGGTGAGATATAGCCACTTAAAATACTGCCCAAATAATTAGATGACGACGTTGTGTTCAACATCGTCCCTGACGTAAACGTCAGGCTACAAGCCCTGCGTAGCCTGACATTTATGTCAGGTGTGATAACCGCTTCAGTAGGATAGCCGTGGCCTGCATGGCGAAGCTGCAAGTGACCACCATGGCGGCGCCAAAGCCGGAGCTGCAGTCCATGCGCATGGAGCCCGAACCGGGCTTCTGCAGCGTGACTTCGCCTTCTTGCTCACCGGAAATTATTGGATAGCGCAGCTGCTCTTCGGAATAGACACAGTCAACGCCCCATTTACGTTTGGGGTTCTTGGAAAAGCCGTAGTCGCGGCGCAGTTGTGAGCGTACCTTAGCCAACAACGGGTCTTGTTTGGCTTTGGCAAGGTCACCGACGCGGATCATACCAGGGTCTATCTGCCCACCCGCTCCGCCGCACACCACTATGCGTAACTTGCGACGCTTGCACCAGGCCACCAAAGCAGACTTAGTATTAACGCTGTCTATGGCATCGAGCACGGCATCGGCGCCGGTTAAGTACTCTTCAAAGTTTTCCGGCAGCAAATAGTCGTCAATTACCCGCACTTCGCAGTTAGGGTTAATGCTTTTCACCCGCTGCGCCAGTACTTCGCTCTTAAGCTGGCCTATGGTGTCATCGGTAGCCGGTAGCTGTCGGTTAATGTTAGTGACACACACATCGTCCAGGTCGATTAGCGTTAGCTTACCAATACCTGTACGCGCCAGAGCTTCCACCGCCCATGAGCCAACGCCGCCAAGCCCGGCGACCACAATATGTAACTGCTGAAACTGCGTTAACGACGCTTGTCCGTATACACGGCTTACGCCGCCAAAACGTTGATCCGGTACTTCTTCACTCATGGCTGGGTTGTTCACTCACATCGTAAATAATAATGCCCACCTGGTGCACTTCACCACGCGGGTTCTTCAGCGGAATTAAGGTGACATTCTGGTACATCCATTCACTCTGCCCGCTTATTGGGCGGCTGTGGCGAAAACGAAAGACGTAAGGACGCTGTTGCCAGGTAATAAACACCCGCGAATTTAACTGCCGCACCCGGTCAATTTTACGCTGAAACCAAGCCTCTTCGATACCCGGACAGCAGCGAAATAAGTTTTTATCGCGTACTTCACTAGGCCGCAGGCCACTGTGGTTCTGCATAAACTCGTTCCACATCTGAATGTTGTTGTCGTTATCAATAACCACAATACCGACATCAATGGCGCCCAGAATGCTCAGTTTACTGTGCAGTTCGTCCATATCGTCTATCATTCGTCGTCTCCCTGAAGCCAATGAGCCAGCTGCTGGTCAAGAATTTTAACCGCGTCGGCCGGGAATAACAGCAGTAAGTCGAAAGCCAGTTTGTGCTCCGGTAACTGATAACCAATTTCTATTGCCAGAATTTTCTGCCAGCGATGTTCGCCATGTTTAATTAATTCGCGCATCGACTGATGTTCGCCTAACAGCACCGGCTGCGAAGCTGCAAATTCCACATGCAGTTGCTGGCCTAAGCCGTTTAAACACGCCGAGGACAAAATGGAGGCGACATCCATTAATGACTCTATGCGTTGCTGCTTAATTGAGCCGCTTTCACCAAGCTTAGCGCCCAGCAACTTGCCAATATCGTCGATAGAGGCGTCGTTAAACAGTGTTAGTGCTTCACCCAGAATACCGCTGCCGGAAAACCCCTGACTTACCGCAGCCACCTGCTTGTTCGTGTCGATAGACTCTATGGCCATGTGCAGTTCGGAAGGGGCGATAAAATTCACATTAGGTACAGGCAACTCAATAAAAGTATCCAGCACCCGGGCTAAGTGATCACCTGCTTGCCCCATGGCAACGTTCGATACTTCCCGGTAGACATCCAGCGGATTCGCCGGAGCCTGTGGTGTTTCATCGGCCAGTTTAAGCTGACCCGCGGCCGGTTGGTACAGGCCAAACTGCTGCAACAAGGTTTGTATGTCTTCTGGCTTCATAGGCTTTTTCACAAAAGCCATAGCCCCCAGCGCCTGCACACGCTTTTGAGCCTCGGGCTGAATGTCACCAGACACGACAATAACCAGAGTTTCTAGTTGCTCTTCTTTTATCGCCTGCAGGGTTTCATAGCCGTCTTTTACCGGCATATTTAAATCCAGAAACAGTACTTCGGCGCGACCTTCGCGCACGCACGTCAGCGCCTGCTCGCCGTGCTCCGCCTGGTGAACCTCTGCATCCCAGTCATCTGGCAGCGTGCGTAGTAGCTGCTTACGCGCCATTTTGGAATCATCGCACAGAGTGACTTTTAACGTCATAGATTCAGGCTCCCGGCCATTGTTGAATGCTTTTATTCTAGCGCACACAGTAGCCTGATGCCATTGCATCAGGTACGATATAAAACATTACGCACAACACAATTTATTTAAAAAATGAAGCAATACTTACAACTGTGTCAACGCATTGTCGACGAAGGGGTCTGGGTTAAAAATGAACGTACAGGCATTAATTGTCTAACGGTTATAAACGCCGACTTAGAGTACGACGTTGCCAACAACCAATTCCCGCTAATTACTACCAGGAAAAGCTATTACAAGTCGGCTATTGCTGAACTTTTAGGCTATTTACGTGGCTACGATAGCGCCGCTCAATTCCGCGATATTGGCTGCAAAACCTGGGACGCCAATGCCAACGAAAACCAGGCATGGCTGAATAATCCGAATCGCAAAGGCGAAGACGACATGGGCCGCGTTTACGGTGTGCAGGGGCGCTCATGGCAAAAGCCGGATGGCAGCCACTTAGACCAGCTGAAAAAGGTCATTAATAACCTGTCGAAAGGCATTGATGACCGTGGGGAAATTGTTACTTTCTATAACCCTGGTGAATTTGAACTGGGTTGCTTGCGTCCGTGCATGCATACCCACAACTTTTCGCTGTTAGGCGACACGCTTTACCTAACCTCTTACCAACGCAGCTGTGACGTGCCACTGGGACTCAACTTTAACCAAATTCAGTGCTTTGCTCTTTTAGCTTTGGTGGCACAAATTACTGGTCACAAGCCGGGCAAGGCCTACCACAAGATAGTGAACGCTCACATTTATGAGAACCAGTTGGAACTCATGCGTGATGTACAGCTGAAGCGCGAACCTTTCCCGTCGCCTAAGTTGCACATAAATCCCGAAATTAAGTCTCTTGAAGATATTGAAACCTGGGTCAGCAAAGATGATTTCACCGTCAGCGGCTACGAGTGCCACGAGCCTATTAAATACCCATTTGCGGTGTAGCGCTGACGTTTAAGGGCTAAAGGCTGATAAACGGCTGTTGGGGCGCATGTAAGCGTTACGAGTGTTAAGGGGCTCTATGCCAGAGTGTCGAAGGCCATGGATGGCCTTCGTCAAGCGTTCATGAATGAACTTGCAGCGTCTCTGGCATAGAGCCCCTTAACGCTCAAGCGAAACATGTGACCCAACAGCCGCTTCCCGCAACCCCCATTTTAAGCGGCGCGCTTTGCACGTACCATGAGAATAATACCCAGAATAATCATTGGCAGGGTCAGCCATTGGCCCATGGACATGCCTAAAGACAGCAGACCTAAGTGAGCATCGGGTTCGCGGAAGAATTCGACAATAAAGCGTGCAACACCATAGCCGAGCAGGAACAACCCGCTAACCGCACCAACGCCTCGGGGTTTGCGCTGGAACCACAGAATAACAGCGAACAACAGCAGGCCTTCTAACAAAGCTTCGTATAACTGTGACGGATGGCGTGGCACCGGCCCGCCACTGGGAAAATACATAGCCCAGGGCACTTCTGCCGCACGCCCCCAAAGCTCGCCGTTAATAAAGTTACCAATGCGTCCGAAAAATAACCCCATAGGCACTAACGGAGCAACAAAGTCGCCTACTTGCAAAAACGAGCGCTGTTTTTTGCGGGCATACAGATACATAGCAGCAATAACACCCAGCAAGCCGCCGTGGAATGACATACCGCCTTCGTGAATGTAGAACAGGTACAACGGGTTATCGATAAAGTAGTCAAAGTGATAGAACAGGGTATAACCAATACGACCACCGAGAATAACGCCGATAAAACCCCAGAACATCAGATCGCTGAATTCTTCTTTGCTCCAGTTAGGGTCTGTTTTGGTCTGGCGCATGCCCCAAAAATAAGCGAAGGCAAAAGCCGCTATATAGGCAAGGCCATACCAGCGAATGTCCAAAGGTCCCCAAATATGAAAAAGAACAGGATCAATGGCGGGAAATTGCCAATAGTCATTAGACGGCACTGCTTGTACTCCCTGCTTTATAGTTAATTAAAAATAAGTTGTATGGCGACCAGAATTAAAAACGCCGCAAAAACGCGCTGTAACTGTTTAACTGGTAATTTGTGCGCCAGTTTAGCACCCAGTGGGGCGAATAGCACCGATGCAACGGAAATCCCTAACCAGGCAGGCACATTAATTAGACCTAAAGCACCGGTTTCCCTACCCGACAACCAGCCATTTAAAATGAACATTACGACCGAGCTGCAACCAATAACAAAGCTGCCGAGCGAGGAAATGGCGATAGCCTGGCGCACCGGTAAGCGCATACGGCTTAAAAATGGCACGGTCAGCGCACCACCGCCAATGCCAACCAGGCCCGATATGGTTCCGATAATATAACTGCCCAGCGCCACTAACCGTTTAGAAACTGAAGTTAATGGTTCGCCAGTTTTCTGCGGAAGTACCATGCGGGCAGCCAGGGCTATTAACACAATTGAGAAAATGATTTTTAACCAGTCCGGATCAACAACAGTGACCAGAAAAGCGCCCGTCATTGCGCCAACAGACAAGCCCGGCAATACCCTAATTAGCCAGAATTTCTCCATCAAACCATGTTTAGCATGCGCACGTGATGCACTGGCTGTGGTCATACAAATGGTTGCCAGACTGGTGGCGATAGCACTGGGGACAACCAGCTCCGGCGGCACGCCAATAATAGGCAGTAAATAAATGAGTAGTGGCACAATAACCAGACCACCGCCAATACCCAGCAAGCCGGCTAATAAACCCGCCACTGCTCCGCCGCCAATACACCAAATCCAGGTGGTGAGTAACATGCTTATTTCCCTGCTCTGACAAAACCACCGAGTCCGATGCTTTCCATCTTCTCGGCAATCATTTTGCGAATTTGATCGGGGTTACGTGCCTGCAAAGCTTTAGCCAGCATCACGTTTAACGTGCTGGAACGCACATTACGCAGTATCCAGCGCACCCGGTCGACGTTATAACTGTTCATACTGAGCTGTCGATAACCCATAGCCACCAGCAGTAAAGCACCGCCCGGATCACCGGCTAACTCGCCACAGACACTAACGGGCTTACCAATTTCTTCGCAGCGCCGGGCGATTTCATCCAGGCTGGCTAATACTGCCGGGTGGTAGGCGTCATAAAGGCTGGCAACGCGGCGGTTATTCCTGTCCACCGCCAGCAAATACTGTGTCAGGTCATTACTGCCGACCGAGAAAAAATCGACTTTGCTGGCCATCGCCGGCAACTGATAAATAGCGGCGGGGACTTCTATCATCACGCCCAGCTGCGGCTGAAACAGGTTAACACCCACTTCACAGCCCTGCTCTTCGGCTACCTCAAAATACGCTTGTTTGATAAGCCGTGACGCTTCGTCAACTTCGCTGGTGCTGGTTATCATGGGCAGCAAAATACGCAAATTGCTTTTGCCAATACTGGCTCGCAACATAGCGCGAATTTGAATCAGGAAAATTTCCGGATGGTCCAGAGTTAACCTTATACCGCGCCACCCCAGAAATGGGTTGTCTTCTTTTAACGGAAAATAGGGTAGCGGCTTGTCTCCGCCAACATCCAGAGTACGCATAACCACTGGCTGATCAGGAAACTGATCCAGCACTTCCTGATACATTTCGGTTTGTTCGTCTTCTGTGGGCAATTGGTCGCGCATCATGAAAGGTATTTCTGAGCGATACAGACCCACGCCATCGATGTTCAGCGTTTTCAGGTAGTCGTGAGTAACATCCAGCCCAAGGTTCAGGTGCAGGCTTATGCGCTGACCATCCTGCGTTTCTGCAGGCAAATGACTGTGCTCGGTAACAATGTCACGCAGTTCTTGTTCTTCTTCGGCTAACTGATGAAACTGAGTTAATACTTGCGCTGGCGGGTCCACATAAATTTCGCCAGTGTAGCCATCTACTGCCAGCAAGCGGTCGGAGAAGAAGTGCAGCTCGATGTCGTCGACACCCAGCACCGCCGGAATGTTCATGCTGCGCGCCATAATAGCGGCATGCGAGTTACTCGAACCATTTAATGAAATGATACCGGCAATTTGGTCTCGCGGCAGCTCGGCCAACATTGAAGCAGTGACTTCGTCCGCTATCAAAATGAAGTTGTCCGGCAAGGGCTTGCGTTTGCGCTGACGGTTTTGTAAGTGCAACAGCACCCGCTGACCTATGTCACGCACATCGGTGGCGCGTTCTTGCAGATAAGAGTCTTCTAATGCCTCAAACTGAGCAACAAACTGCTCGACCACGTATTTTAATGCGGTTTGCGCGCGCCAGCCTTCTTTAATCATGTTTTCGACGGCGTCGCCCATACTGGCCGCGTCCAGCATGCCCTGGTACACATCGAAAATTGCCAGCGTATCATCCGGCACCTGCCCCGCCATGCGCCTGGACAGTTCTTTTAAGTCGGCTCGGGTACGTGCAACCGCCTGACGGAACTTGCGAATTTCGTGAATGGGTTTGTCGGAACGTCGTGGAGTCACTTCATCTATACGCGCTTCTGGTCGCGACACATAAGCCTCACCCACGGCCACACCGGGCGAACCGGGCAAGCCCCTTAAGCTGTGTATCCAGGGGGAGTGTTCACTAACCAGCAAACCTTTGGCATCGGCATGCGCTATAACTGCCGCCAACTGCGCTGCCAAAGTAACAATAAAAGCTTCTTCTTCACGACTAAAACTGCGCGCCACACTTTGATGCACCACCACTATACCCAGCACTTTGCGGCGGTGGATAATAGGAGCGGCTAGTAAGCCCTTATAAATATTCTCGTTGGTGTCGCTGAGTTTTTTGTTGGCGGGATGCATACTGGCATCGGCAATGTTTAGCGGCTCTTCTCGTTGTGCCGCTAAACTGATAATACCTTCGCCAAAGTCGACCCGGACGGGTTTTCCGTCTTCGGCACGCAAGCCGTCACTGGCCGCCATAACAAACTGACGCTGGTCGTTGTCGGCCAAAAATACACTGCAACTGTCGGTTTCTAAGGCTTCGCGCACCTGACTCACCATGGTAGTTAATGCCATGTTGAAATCAGGCGCTTTATTGACGCCCTGGACTATCCTTTGCAATGTAACCAACATCATATTTAACGTTTGCGCCTGTGCTGACGCCCTCCCGAAGCTCGAAATGGCATCGCCTGCGTGGCAAACTCTTTCATCACCCGACGATATACATCGCGCTTGAAGGATACGACCTGCCGCACCGGGTACCAATAACTGACCCAGCGCCAGCCATCAAATTCAGGGTGGCCTGAATGTAAAACATCTACGTCTTCTTCACGACATTTTAGCCGTAACAAAAACCACTTTTGCTTTTGTCCAACACACATGGGCCGCTGTTCACGTCGAATTAAGCGCTTTGGCAAGCGATAACGCAACCACTGTCGGCTGGTGTACAGAATTTCAACCTGCTCCGGCTTTAACCCGACCTCTTCGTAGAGTTCGCGGTACATTGCCTGCTCAGGGGTCTCGCCTTCGTGAATTCCTCCTTGCGGAAATTGCCAGCTTTGCTGGTTAATTCGACGAGCCCAAAATACCTGCCCATGCCCGTTACAGATGACGATTCCTACGTTTGCCCGGAACCCTTCTGCATCTATCACGCGAGCATCCTCAATTATTCTCTGTTACAGTGGATTCTTCCATAAAGCCCGGTTGCGGGCAAATGCTGATTCACTATTTACGAAGATTTAAGTCATGACCGACAAGCCACAACGCCCTCAGTCCATTGATGAATTGTTTCAGCGCGCGGCGGCTTTAGCTGGCCGTACATTTGCTGACCTGGCTGCTGAAACCGGGTTGCAGGTACCCAAAGATTTACGCCGCGACAAAGGCTGGGTGGGACAACTACTGGAGCTGCAACTGGGTGCCACTGCGGGCTCTAAGCCCACGCAGGACTTCCCTGAGCTGGGTGTTGAACTCAAAACGCTGCCGGTAACGCCCGACGGTGAACCGCTGGAAACCACTTTTGTCTGTACCGCTCCTTTAGTAAATATTCAGGGAGTCCAATGGACCACTTCTAACGTACGAAATAAATTACAACAGGTGTTGTGGCTGCCCATTGACGGCCGCCGCGAAGTGCCTTTAGCCGAGCGGGTAGTTGGCAGTGCGTTTTTGTGGATACCTAGCGAACAGGAAGAAGCCTTGCTGCGCAACGACTGGGAAGAGCATATGGACCGTATTGCTTTGGGCCAGGTTGAGAGTATTACCGCACGTCAGGGGGAAGCCATGCAAATTCGCCCCAAAGCCGCAGACGGTTCGGCGCTGACCGAGGCCATTGGCCCGGAAGGTACTATAATTGAAGTGCGCCCACGGGGCTTTTATCTTAAGAAGGATTTCACCCGGCAGATATTGCAGCGGATGTTTATGTAATCCGAGGAATCATCGGTTGTACACAGGAGAAACTATGCAATTTAATGTCAGTCCTCAGGCTAAGCGCAATGCATTAACCTTTTGTGGGTTGGCGGTATTGTTGTTTGCGCTACTGGTTTTCCTTCATCTGGTGCGAGACGATATTCCGGTGGGTGTTACTGTGGTGCTCGGCGCAACGTCCGGCATATTCTTGCTGTTAGGCATTGGTAAAGTGATAGAGCCTCCGGTTTCACTGGTGATAACCGAAGACGGCATTCGTTATTTGCACCGCCGTGGACAATGGCAGATTCGCTGGGAAAATATTATCCGTTACGACGTTCCCCGAGTGAACCGGGTGCTGGAGCTTGAAGACGCCCCCTTTCTGGGGTTCCGGTTGTATCAGGTTGAAGAAGTGCTGGATGATATTTCGCCCCGGCTTGCTTCTGCCTTATTGTTCGAACAACGTCAGTTGCTGACTATGGCGTTGCGGCATCAGGCACCGGAGCGCGAGGATTATACACCTTATTTTGATATTCCGGACAGTTACATTAGCCCTAATGGCACTGTTTATAAGGGGCTAATTGGTGTGTTTGGTAAGCGCATGGAACAAATGCGGGAATTACTTGGTTACGACCTTTACGTAAGTTCCAATGCGCTGGACCGCGACATTTACGATTTTAAAGCCCATTTGCAGAAGTTACAGGCATCGCGTAAGTAGCCTGACGTTTACGTCAGGAGCGATATATCACCTGACATAAATGTCAGGTTACAGGGCGCACAGAACCAGGATCTCACCTGACATAAATGTCAGGTTACGGGAAATTAATGTCCTGGAAGGCTTCCAGCATGGGTTTTTGGAAGAAGTAGCCTTGCATTAGGGTAATGCCACTGTCGCGCAGGTATTTGTACTCGTCTTCGGTTTCAATGCCCTCGGCTATTAGCTGGATACCCAGCTCTTCTGAAATTTGCTGAATGGAACGAACCAGTGTTTGCTTCACTTTATTGTGATTAATGTCCCGAATCAGCTTCATATCAATTTTCAGGATGTCCGGCTGAAAGTCAGCCAATAAATTCAAACCGGCGTAACCGGCACCAAAGTCATCGATGGCGGTTCTGAACCCCTCTTTACGATAAGCTTCAAACACTTCCACCAGAAACTCCTGGCTCACAACCTGTTCCTGCTCAGTCACCTCAAAAATAATTTTATTCCGGTCAAACCCGGTTTTGCGGGCTGTCGATAAAGTGGTTGCCAGGCAGGTTTCCGGTTCGTAAATGGCGTTAGGCATAAAGTTAATGCTCAAACTGCCCGGTAATTGAATACGAGAAGCTGTCTCTATTGCCTTAACCCGACAGGTTTGATCAAAAGTGTACTTGTTGTCTTCAGTCACTTGCCCCAATATTCGTCCGGCACCCTCGCCGTTTTCTCCGCGAACCAGAGCCTCGTGTGCGAATACGCTTTTCCTGGAAATATCGACAATGGGCTGAAAGGCCATTTTAATGCCAAACCCCAAAGGTTTTCGACAATCACAAGATGGGCAAACAGACATGAGCTATCCTTAAGTTGAGTCTTATTACTAAGTATCTTATTAAACCTAGCAGTTTTCAAAACGAACGTAAAAATTATGGCTATCGATCAATAAAAATTGCGTTTTACCAAAAATACTGTATTAAGCATTCAAGATTTACAACAAGGTAGCACAATGACAACAATTGGCTGGCAAGAGTGGGGAGCACTTCCTGAACTCAATATTAATCTGATTCATATGAAAGTCGATACTGGCGCCAAAACTTCGTGTTTACACGCGTTCAAACTTGAACCTTTTGAACGCGACAGCCAGGAATGGTTGCGTATTTTTATGCACCCGGAGCAAGGCTCTTTGCGCGAACAAGTGTGCGAAGCCCCGGTATTTGATAAACGTGAAGTAACCGACTCCGGCGGTCATACTGAAACCCGTTATGTGATCCGAACCCGATTACAACTGGGTAAGTTTGACCAGGCGGTCGAACTGACATTAACTAATAGAGACACCATGAAGTTCCGTATGTTATTGGGTCGACAAGCCATGCGCGGAAACTTTATCGTAGATCCACAAGCCTCTCACTTATTAGGAGAAGAGCAATGAGAATTGCGATTTTATCGCGTAACGCCTCACTTTATTCAACTCGCCGCTTAGTGGAAGCCGCTGAAGAGCGTGGACACGAAGTTGACGTGCTTAACCCGCTAAGATGTTACATGAACATTAATGCGCGTGAATCATCCATCCATAAGCACGGCAAGGAACTGCCCCACTACGACTGCGTTATTCCGCGTATTGGAGCGTCAGTGACCTTTTATGGCACCGCTGTTTTGCGCCAGTTTGAAATGATAGGCAGCTATCCGTTAAATGAGTCGGTTGCCATTTCCCGTAGCCGCGACAAGTTGCGATCGCTGCAATTGCTGTCGCGAAAAGGCATAGGCCTGCCGACAACTGGTTTTGCCAGTCAGCCACAGGACATTCCTGACCTCATTGACATGGTTGGCGGTGCACCGCTGGTTATTAAATTGCTGGAAGGTACTCAGGGCATTGGTGTGGTGTTAGCCGAAACCCGTCAGGCCGCTGAAAGTGTTATTGAAGCCTTTATGGGTCTGCACTCCAACTTTATGGTGCAGGAATACATTAAAGAAGCTGGTGGTGCGGACATTCGCTGTTTGGTTATTGGCGACAAAGTCATTGCAGCAATGAAGCGCCAGGCAAAAGCCGGTGAGTTTCGTTCAAATTTGCACCGTGGCGGCAGCGCGTCACTAGTTAAGCTAACTCCGGCTGAGCGCGCAACGGCGGTTAAAGCCGCTAAAACCATGGGGCTTAACGTAGCGGGTGTGGATATCTTACGCTCTAACCACGGTCCATTAGTTATGGAAGTGAACTCGTCACCGGGGCTTGAAGGTATTGAACAGGCAACCGAGAAAGACGTTGCGTCGCAAATTATTACCTTCCTTGAGAAAAACGCCAAAGCGCATAAAACCCGTACCAAAGGGCAAGGATAAATGAACGGTTTTGAACTGGCTGGACAATGGGTAGAGCCGGGATCGCATCAGCATATAACTCTGCCCGCGTTGCGTTTGTATAACGACGCACCGCTGGACTTGCGCATAGATGTGTTTCATGGCACCAAGCCCGGCCCCGTATTGCTGGTTTGCGCGGCTATTCATGGTGATGAGCTGAACGGCATTGAAGTTTGCCGACGCTTAATTAATACCACCGACGCCCGCACGCTCAGCGGCACTTTAGTTGTGGTGCCTATTGTTAACTTATTTGGGTTTATTCAGCAGTCTCGCTATTTGCCTGACCGGCGTGATTTAAACCGTTGCTTTCCCGGCTCGGAACGCGGTGCTCTGGGAAGTCGTATGGCGTATTTGTTCAGTGAAGAGTTGGTTAAAAAGTCGACCCACATTGTGGACTTGCACACGGGTGCTATTCATCGCAGTAACCTGCCGCAAATTCGGGTAGACGTTGAAAACGAAAAAGCACTGGCCATGGCGAAGGTTTTCAGCACGCCGGTTATTCTGCACTCTAAAGAGCGCGACGGTTCCTTGCGGGCTTTAGCCAATGAGCTCGGTATTCCTCTCATTTTATATGAGGCAGGTGAAGGACTGCGCTTTGATGAGGCCTCGATAAGTGCCGGCGTTATTGGTGTAGAAAACGTGATGAAGCATTTGAAAATGATGAAAGGCCGCCGTCGTGGTCGTCGTATTACACCTGTCATTGCCCGTCGTTCCACCTGGGTTCGGGCAGAACGCGACGGCCTTATTATTCCCAAAGTTGAGCTAGGACAAACCATTCAGAAACAACAAGTATTAGCCTTAAGCGTTAACCCGCATGGTGGCGAAGGCGATGCGATTGAATCTCCGGTACGCGGCATTATTATAGGCTGCAGCAATATTCCGGTAGCTAATGAAGGCGAAGCCTTATTCAATGTTGCACAGTTTGATAAAGACGCCATGTCGGACGCCACCGAAAGCGTTGATTCTTTTACCGAGGTTTACGAGAACAAACCTTATGAGCAGTAATTCAGCACAGATTGATTTTAACCGCGGTCTGCGCCATTGTGACAATCAGCACAGCCTCTACCGGGAAGTGCTGAACTGTTATCTGGAACAGTTTGCTCCTTTGCTGAATACAGAGGACTTATTAGAAGATGTTGAAGCGGCCCGCTTAAAGTTACATACGTTAAAAAGTTTAAGTGCTACTATTGGCGCGACTGACTTGAGCCTTTTGGCTGCACAACTTTTCAAAGACTGGCAGTTAAAGACTTACGAACAGCGCATTGAAGCAGTTACACAAGTTAACGCTGAATTAGCCGCAGTGAATGAAAAAATAGCAAGCTACTGTAATGATGTTGTCCCGGACGATTAAATTTAATACAAAAAAGGGTAAACATTCGTTAAAATAGCCCGATAAAAATTATAACAACAGTTAGAGTACAGGCGCCCTATGTCCAGTCCGGTCAGTTTCCGGGTTTCTGAAAGAGATGTGTACATCAGTATTGATGCCGGCACTCCTCCCTCAGAGGTCAAAGCAGATAAACTCCAGCAAGCCTGGCAGGCTTCTAAGTTTTCGGCTGCAAAATTACTTGATCCTCAAATGCTGCTACAAACTGCAACAAAGTACGCCCAGCATTACAGTAAAGACTCTAACAGCAGCATTCCCTTTCAAGTCGCTATTGCTGAGATTTTTGACGCCGATTTAAATTTGCAGGTAAGCGACGACGATATGAAAGTCACCGCCAGCGGTATTGTCGGTTATGGCGGCAAAGCCCTGACGCAGGAAATTATCATTGCCAAGCTGAAGGAAAAGAAAATTACCTCCGGCATTCAGCGCAAGGCTATTGACGCCTTGGTTGAACACACTAATGAAGCTCCACCGGGTGCTGAGTTGTCAGTTACTGTGGCAAAGGGCAAGTACCCTATCAATGGCAGTAATGCCAAATTTAAACCCCTGACAGACGATGCTCGAAAACGCGTGTTACGCCCTCAGTTGCGTGAAGACGGTACGGCAGACATGCGCGATTTAGGTGCTGAAGTCACGGTTGATCCTGACCATCCGCTATTACAGAAAATACCTCCGAGCAAAGGTCGCGCTGGCTTTACTGTTTTTGGCCAGGAACTGGAAGCCCGCGACGGTGAGGACCGCGACTTTAAACCCGGTGAAGGCACTCGTGTTAGCGATACCGATGCCAATTTAATTGTTGCAGACCGGACCGGCATGCCCAGCTTTAGCGAAAACAGCGTGCAGGTTGATGATGTTATGCAGCTAAACAACGTCGATGTATCAACTGGCCACGTTAAATTTAAGGGTAGCGTAATTGTCACCGGTAATGTCAGTGAAGGAATGAAAGTCACTTGTTCAGGCGATATTACGGTAGGTGGTTATGTCGATTCAGCTGAGTTACATGCCGAAGGCAATATCACGGTGCGTAAAGGTTGTATCGGTCATCTGATTCATTCAGGCGATAATGCTGAGAACGACGAAGACGCCGATGAATGGATACCGGACGTGTCCACCAAACTTATTGCGGGCGGCTCCATCTGGTGTGCCTATGCCCAGTATTCCTACTTTGAAGCTCAAACGGGTGTGAATACAGACAAACAACTAACCCATTGCCATGTTATAACAAAAGGCCCTCTGGCCATTGGTGGTGAAGGTCGTAATGCCCGCGGCAAACTCATTGGCGGCACTATTGAAACCTGTGATCATGTCTATTGTGGGCAGTTGGGCGCGCCGGCCGGCACAAAAACCCGAATTTACTGGTCGCTGCCGCCTGCTGACCCTCAGTCGCTTGAGCATTTAAATAGTATGCGAGCGTTGCTGACAAAAACTCTGGCCAGGGTAAAAGTGGTACAGCAAGGGTTAAATCGTTGCGACAAACTGGAAGATGGTGTGAAAAAGCTGGAATACCAGAAAAAACTAAAAATTGAGTTACGCAAACTTAAGACCCGCATTATTAATACCCGAACCAGCATAGATTCAATACTGGAGGCTTTCGAAAACCACCCAGTTTTGCGCACTATGGTCAGCAAAGAAGTCTTTCCGGGTATTTTGTTTATCTTTAAAGAGAAAAGTCTGCGCATAAAAGAACATCGAAATGGTACAATGTTCTTACTTCAGGACAAACAACTACGAGTAGACAGCTTACTCTAAGCCGTTAAGTATCACTATGTCAGCTGCAATTTTATCCATGCTTGGGCGTCAGTCCGCGCAACCCTGGGCTAATGGCTCATTATTGGTTATTCACCCCGGTGGTGGCGAGTTATCGGCCTTACCTAATGCCTCGGCCTGGAGTTTTCACGCGGGCCACGCGGCTTATTGGGAAGCTGCCGGGCGCCCGATTTTTTGCCAAATTCAACCTCCTAACCTTAATCATTACGACGGTGTTTTATTCCTGGTAGCAAAGGAAAAAGAACTGAATCAGTATTTACTGGAACAGTTAGCGTCGTTGCCGGCTGGCACCCCGGTGTGGTTTGCTGGCGAAAAACGCTCGGGTATTCAACCTTTAATGAAGCACTTGCCTGAGTGGTTACAGCCGCCGCAAAAACTGGCTTCGGCAAACCATTGCCTGCTTTTTTCCAGTCAACGCAATGAGCAGGTTCATCAAAGCGCCTCGATTGAGGATTACGCCAAAACCATTACTTTTGAATTACACCAGCAACAGGAATCTTTTGTTACTTTACCGGGCGTGTTCAGCCGCGAGCATATTGACCCGGCAACCTTACTGTTACTGCAACATATAAAAGATCTACCCAAAGGCCGGGGCCTGGACTTTGCCTGCGGTGCGGGAGTTATTGCTAAGCAGCTCGCTGCAGTGGCCACTGAACTTATGGCCTGTGATGTGAGTCCTATTGCCATTGCTGCCAGTGAGATAACGCTGGCCAATGAACCAGTAAAAACTGAGTTGCGTTTAGCCGATGGCATACCGGACAATGCCGGACAGTTTGATTTCATTGTCAGTAATCCTCCGTTTCACACCGGACAGAGAACCGATTATGAAATTGCTCGTGAATTTATTAGCAATGCCCGGCAACACCTGAATAAGCAAGGTGTTTTTAGAGTCGTTGCGAACCGTTTCTTGCCCTGGCCAGAGGTCATTGAATCGGTGTTTGGCAACTGCAGTGTTATAGCCGACGATGGCCGTTATCGTGTTTACCATGCCACTTGTCGATAAATAAGCCGTTTTTTTGTTTAACCGATGCCTTTTTTGTTAACGCTTTGCTAACATTAGTAAACATATAACTTTTTCAGAGACTGAGCCGTAGACTGAATGCATACCATTTCACTGAAGCGCATACTGATTTATATCGTGTTGTTGGTCACCAGCTTCGCGCTTCTTATTGGTTTTACGGTTAATATTGTGAGCCAGGTTGCACAGTATCAGGACTCATTGCGTGATCAGGCTTTGTCTTATTCCCGCATTGTGGCCGGCAACGCTGCCAGCAGCTTAGTTTTTAATGACAACGCTAACGAAAAACAACGTCTGAGCTCATTAGAGAACACCTCGTTTATTCAGCATGTTCATGTCTACAAAATGGATGAAACCAGTAACGAACTGACCTTTTTCTCAAGTTACAATAAAAAAGGGCTGGCTCCTATTCCGGCACGGTTCGCTAAGCTGGATAAACTGACGACACCGCAAACTAACGGCAACTACATTGAAGTTTCTCAGCCCGTGGTACTGGACGACGAAGTCATTGGCTATGTGTATTTACGTGGTTCACTGGAGCAGGCTCGTTTATTCATGTGGCGCTCAATTGGTATTGCCAGCGTGGTTTTTGTGCTGACACTGCTACTTTGCTGGCTAATAACCCTACGTTTGCGAAAAACCATTGTAACTCCACTGGACGGAGTGGTAGATGTGATTTCTCAAGTAGCTAGGGACAAAAATTACTCACTGCGCCTGGCGCCGTCAAAGCTGGTTGAGTTTGATATGATGGCACACGCATTTAACACCATGCTGGATCGCGTACAGCAGCACATTAGCCGCCAACGCAGAGCCGAAGAAGAAGCCAGCCAGTTAAATACCGAGCTGGAACGTCAGGTTACCCAGCGCACTCAGGCACTAAAAGAATCCAACAGTGAACTGCTTAAAACTCTGGAACAATTGCACCAGTATCAGGGGCAATTGGTTGAGTCGGAAAAAATGGCGTCACTGGGTGACATGGTGGCCGGTATTGCCCACGAGGTTAATACACCAATAGGTCTGTCAGTTACCGCTTCCACTTTGCTGCAGGACAAATTAACGATAATGCAGGAGAAATTCGACGAGAAGCGAATTTCAACCTCAGAGTTCGAGCGCTTTTTAAGTGATTGCGATGAAAACCTGCAAATTATTTACCGTAATTTGGGCCGGGCGGCGGATCTGGTTACCAGCTTCAAGCAGGTGGCAGTTGATCAGTCATCAGAAATTGACCGGGATATTCATATTCCGTCGTTCATGAACGATGTTCTTATTTCAGTTAAACCCAGACGTCTGGACCCGGAGAAATTCCCTATCCGTATTTCATGCCCTGAGGGGCTGACCGTACGCGCTAAAGCCGGGCCGTTAAATCAGGTACTGATTAACCTTATTGTCAATTCTATGATCCATGCTTTTGAGGGTTATAGCAGCGGGCGCGTACACATTAGTTTCACGATGATAGGTGATGACAAGCTGGAAATGGTCTATACCGACAATGGTAAAGGTGTTCCCAGTGATATTAATCGCAAAATATTTGACCCTTTTGTGACCACCAAACGCGGTTCCGGTGGCAGCGGGCTGGGTCTGCATTTGGTCTATAATTTAGTGACTCAGGTACTGGGCGGAAACATTCACTTCTTTAGTGAAGAAAAGAACGGCGTGGAGTTTATTGTCCGTTTTCCTGTCACTTTGGTCAGCAATGCTTGAAAAATCTCAAACAAAAGTCATAATGTAACGTCATAACTTTTATAAATATAAGTTCAACACCGTACGCACAGCGACGAACTTTCCGGGAAAATCAACGCTTATGAATGCCAGAATACTGATTGTTGAAGACGAAGTTGTTACGCGCCAGACCCTCACACGTCTATTCCAACAAGAAGGCTACGAAGTTTTTGATGCTGCTGATGGCCTGCAAATGGAAAACATCATGCGTCAGGAACGTGTTGATGTCGTAATTATGGACGTCAACCTGCCAGGTAAAAATGGTCTGGAACTTGCGGAATCATTACGCGAAAGCGACAACATTGGGTTAATTTTCTTAACCGGTCGTGACAGCGAAGATGACCGTCTGTTAGCACTGGAGTTAGGGGCTGACGACTATCTTATCAAACCTTATAACCCGAAAGAGCTGACAATTCGTGTGCGTAACCTGTGCCGCCGTATTGAAGCATCACGCTCAGGCAGTCCGGTTGAAAATAACAGTGTTGAATTCCAGTTCCACGGCTGGCGCTTGAACAGTGACAGTCGCTGCCTGTACTCACCGGAAAACCAAATGTTCCGTTTGCCGAAAAGTGAGTACCGTGCGTTGGAGTTATTTTTATCCAACCCGGGTCGCATCCTTGACCGCGAAACTCTGGTTAAACGCATGCTGGATCGCGAACTGCGTCCGAATGACCGTACCGTTGACGTTGCCATTCGTCGCATTCGTCGGCATTTCGAGTCTCACCCGGAAACGCCGAACTTAATAACCACCATCCATGGTGAAGGCTATCGCTTTATCGGCGAGGTTGATCAACAAGCTCAGTGATGCTCAGCTAACCAGGCATCAATTTGGCGTCGGTGCGGAATGACCGCATCGGCCCATTCAATTAATAAACGCTCAGCTACCGGCCATTCCCAGTCTTCTTTCTCAACCTTTTCCATTATCTCAGATAACGCAGTTAAACCGACTGAACCGCAAGCTCCTTTCACTTTATGCGCCTGTTTGCGTAGCTCGTCTTCATTACGGCTTTTAGCTGCCTGATGCAATAATTGCGCATAGCTTTGAATAATACCGTCAAAAGTCGTCAGCGTTGAATTCACGCCTTCAACACCTAAGGTATCGACGTATTGTTGTAATAGCTCGGTGTCTATCGCCGATTTTTCTGCCATCTTTCTTATGCTCCATCAATCCAAAACCCTATCCTCGGCGTATTCCTGTTTTGAGTCAACCACTGTGCAGACAGAATCGATTAGGGCAATCGGTGTCACCTGGTGAAATTCTGCGATATAATGCCCACCTTTAGACTGAGCCTCATTGATCAAGATCAAATAGGCCGGACAATATTCACGACACTTGGAGTTCACAACGAATGCCAACAGTTATGCCCGACGTAGCCAACCAAACGCAGGCCCAGACAGAGGGAGCTCTCGATTGGGTTGGCATGAGCAATATTGAAGTTCCATTGATGGTAGCAGCAGCCGGCGTAGCAGAACGCCCGGTAGCGGCTAAAGTGGAAGCTTTCGTCAACCTGAAAAACCCGAAAACCAAGGGTATCCACATGTCCCGCCTGTATTTGCTGCTGGACAAACTGTCGACCGAAGGTGAGCTCAGTCACGATACTTTGAAGCAATTACTGAATGACTTTATCGAAAGCCATAAAGACATCAGTGATCAGGCCTTCATTAAGTTTGATTTTGACTATCACCTGCGCCGCAAGTCGCTGATTAGCAAAAAGCAGGGCTGGAAAGCTTATCCAGTCAGTTTAACCGGCCGCTACGATGCG
>Ga0207888_100254_pt1 | contig 27122 bp, 30 predicted proteins | sample LinPmetageLP43_FD_184055 | JGI IMG/M metagenome (GOLD analysis project Ga0207888, IMG submission 184055) | Marine viral communities from the Pacific Ocean - LP-43 (SPAdes) | ecosystem: Environmental > Aquatic > Marine > Oceanic | place: Pacific Ocean | collected 2010-08-27 | reverse complement strand
TGCCGAAATCATCGAGAAATATGCCGGAAAGGGCAAAGAAATCGGGGTAACGGGAAAACTGAAATCCCGAAGCTACGAGGACAAGGACGGTATCAAAAGGTATGTTACCGAAGTGGAAGCCAATGAAATCCTTTTGTTGGGAACTAAGAACGGCAATAATTCAGCCGATTAATCTAAAAATTAAAGAGGGCGTTTCCGTCTAAAGTTGCGCCCTCTTTTTTCATTATTAACTCCTTAAATAGAAATCACAATGAAAGCACAAGTTAACGAAATCAAAGAGGGATTGCAACATTTTCACGGTTCAGAAACCATTTTTCAAATCCCACTATTAAGAACCCGGTACACCAACGGAATGAAATATTTGGCGGAAGCTGCGGAATGTTTTTGGCTGATTACAGATACCTCCGCATTTGCTAAAACCTTGATGGATAAAAGCTATTTTGTAACCATCGACTTTAAAAGGCTATCTAATTAAAAACAGGATCATTCTGGGTACGAAGCCGAGATAATTTATAGCGATGGAAACGGGAATATTTTTGAGACCCACCGATATAATGTAACGGATTTTCCATTGGATGAACTACGGTTATTTTTTGTGGATAATACGTTGATGCTGCCGAGCGAATATTAACCCTTTCAAAAACCTAAAAATTATGATTTATCTAAATTTTTCAGACCTGAACGGGGAAGCCCAAGAACGGCTTTTGGAAAGTTCAAAAAACGACGTTGAGCAAAAATTTGGCGATGACATTCGGAACTATTCAAAAGAACATCACACCAATTTTGATGTGATGATCGAGGAAGAAGCACTACGGAATTTATACAGTTACACCTATGTGTTTAATATCTGAAATTGTTCAAATATTAACGGAAAGACCTTTGAATTTTTCAGAGGTCTTTTTTACTTAAACACATTCAATTAAATAAAAAATTGTTATCTTTATTTCGCTGAAATACAGCATTCAATTCTACGTAGGGTCATCCATTTTTTGACTTTCGCCGATAGCCCTGCCCATCGAAAAATCACATAACAGGAAATTATTTCCCTAGAACTGGCAATTGTCTTTTGACCAAATTGTACGGAATTTTCGTTCGCCTGTGGCGAACGAAAAGGAGTAGCAAGAGGGTAACACGCGATGCGATGTTTGGCACTCCTTTTCGTTTTCAAATAACTGATATTCAGTAACTTGAAAAAATATAAAATTCCCGACCTTCTACAATTTGCGACAAATACGCTGCAAACGCCCATTTTTAGGGAAGGATTTGCGACAAATCGGCGAATTATGGACTCATTTATCGGCATCAGGTTTAAAAAGGAAACGGCAAAACGTTTTCAGGAATTTTCAAGAACACACTTCAAATCACACACCGAAGCATTAGAAACAATGCTTGACTTTTTCTTCTACAACGAAATTTCCCCAAAAGAAAAACTAGGACCTACGGGAAGGACAATCGAAGCTTCAATCAAGAAGCGAATCAATGCGGTGATTGCCATTATGAGGGATATGGAAAAGAGCCAGACCAAACCCACTGTAGCAATGTTGGAATCCCTATTTCAAACCGAAGAACCCAAAAAGAAACCGTTAATTTTGGAAAAGAAAATCATTGAAGAAAAGAATGAAGTACGCTTTCGAGAAAAGCTAAACGGGAACAACAATCTGTAAATTTTTGAGCTATGTACATTACCATCACACCTCAAAAATTAGGGAACAATTACTCGCAAAGTTCAGCGGATTTTGTGGGCTACCTGGAGAAGGAAAATCAGGATCTGGAGCAGGGATCTATGGAACATTTTTTCAATCAATATGATGATGAAATATCAGCGGATGAAGTTGTAAAGGAAATTGATGGAAATGGTTCCAAACTCAAAAAGACGGAACCAAAATTCTATTCGATTACGGTCAGCCCTTCCAAATATGAACTGAACCGGTTACAGAACAATAGCGAGGATCTAAAAAGATACACCCGTGAACTGATGAAGAACTATGTGGCATCCTTCAATAGGGAAATCAACGGAAGACCGATTAGCATCGATGATATAAAATATTACGCAAAAATAGAACACCAACGAACTTTTAAGGGAACGGATTGGCAGATTAGGGAAAACCAGCCATATGCAACGAAAATCCTTCAGCTCAAAACAAAAATCAGAAACATTAAGGAGGGGCGATCTGAAGGCAATATTAAATTATTGCAGAGTGGAATTGATCGATTGGAAAAGGAAGCTTCGCACCAACAGGATGGAAAGCGAATTGTCCAGGGGATGCCAAAGGCAGGAAATCAAAGTCATATCCATATCATTGTAAGCAGAAAGGATGCCTCCAATACCTTTAGCCTTTCACCAGGGAGCAAGCATAAGGCATCGGAAGTCGAGATGCACGGTAAGAATGTAAAACGGGGCTTTCACCGTGATCAGTTTTTTGACCAGGCAGAAAAGACCTTTGACAGGACTTTTGTCTATCAAAGAAACTTTGCAGAGACCTATAAGGCTCGGAAGGATTTTATCAAAAACCCTAAAATCTATTTTGCATCGCTGATGAAATTGCCCATCAATGAAAGGGCAATCGCCTTTAAAATGATGAAGGAAAGTGATGTTCCAATGCTACCAAATATTCCGGTTACCCAGGCACAACTGGCAATGAAAGTATTTAATCGGTTGAGGCGTGGTGTGGACATCGCTATAAAATCAAGTTCAATAGGTATCTAAGGAAAAACAATAATGCAACTAGCCAATCCACTACATATACTATTAATTATCGTTTTGACAGCTTCAGTATTTTATGGACTGTATCGGATCTCAAAATATGCCTTTTTCTTAAATACTGTGCTGCTTTTGGGATTAATAGCCTATCTGTATTATCCGCATAATATGATAAAAGCACTACTTTATTTAGGTTGTCCTCTATTGTTGGTCAATACGGTATTTTACGTTTTTCTGCATAAACCGGATTTAAAGCAAAATACCTCTCAAAAATATCGTGTAACTTTTAAAACAGATAAGAAAAGTTTTAAAATTGAAAATATCAAACGTGGAGCTTCGATTATTGGATCTGCCGGAAGTGGTAAAACTGAAAGCGTGGTTTACGGATTTTTAAAACATTTCCAAGAACATAGCTTCTGTGGGGTTATTCACGACTATAAGGATTTTGAACTTACCGAAATGGCGTATCCGCTTTTTAAAAATTGGGATATTCCTTTTCGTATAATCTCCTTTGACAAAATTATTCATAGGGTAAACCCCATTGCACCCCGGTATCTTGAAAACGAAGAAAGTGTAAATGAGATTTCCCGGGTACTTATTGAAAATCTTCTGGAACAGCGGGAAATGGGAACCACGGGTACCTCTAAATTTTTTAACGATGCAGCTGAAGGTTTGATAGGCGGATTGATTTGGAAACTGAAAACATCCTATCCACAATTCTGCACCTTACCCCATCTAATCGCCATCTATCAATATTTGGACACGGATAGTCTCATAAAGTTTTTAGAGACCAATACCACCTCCAGAGCTATGGCAGATGCCTTTATTAGCGGCAAAGATTCCGAACGACAGACCGCGGGTGTAAAAAGTACCCTGGCCAATGCTCTGAAACGCATAAGTACTCAAAATATTTTTATGGCTCTTTCCGCAGATGAAGTGCCATTAAATATTAATAATCCGGAAAATCCTGCTGTGGTATCAGTAGTGAACAATCCTAAATTTGAGACCTCTTATTCGCCAGTTATAGCCACAATAATTCATACCATCGTTAAACAAATGAGTGTGCGCAATTGTATGCCTTCTTTCTTGTTGATGGAAGAAGCACCAACAATTCGATTATTAAATATGCACCGCATTCCGGCTACTTTAAGAAGTTATGATATTGCTACAGTTTACGTAATGCAGGACAAGATCCAGAATGATATGATGTATGGTGATAAGGCGAGTAAAGCAATTCTGAGTAATCTTTCTTATCAATTCTTCGGAAAAGTCAATGATCCGGACACCGCTAAGTATTATGAACGCTTTTTCGAGATCGTTAAAAAGGAAACTACCAGCATCAACCGTGGTTATAGTCTTGATTTTGATACACGCATTACTACCGGGGAACGGGAAACACCCAAAATACGGGCAGATGTGTTTTTCCGCTTAAAGCAGGGGGAGTTTATTACTTATGCTGATGGGGAGGATAAAAAGGTGCAGTTCAAATTGCAGAAAATTCAAAGACAGGTTCCTCAGGAGGAAAAGCAATTTTCCAAGGCTGACTTAGAAGCTAATTTTGAAAGAGTTTATCAGGAAGTGAGATCAATTTTTAATTAAATTATAGTTTAACAAATCAGAATATTATATTTGTACAAATGGCAAGAGCAGATTTATTATTAAAATTAGTTAAAGCCGGAACTAACGGAGACAATACCCTTTTTAGAAAGGTTGTTGAATCTATTATTGCCGAAGAAAAGAGTAAACAACATCATATTGTAGCTCAACAACTATTAGATGCACTTTCCAAAGCCTCGAAGCCTCAATCCAACCAACCTATACATAATCGTTTACTGGAAGATGGATTAGACAGTTTTTTATATCGCATTTACCCTCAAAAGACTTTGGATGATGTGATTTTAAATTACGAAAATCAAGCCGTCATTCAAGACCTTATCCAGGAACACCATCGCAGTGACTTATTGAGATCCTATAATTTAGAACCTAGAAATCGTATTCTATTGGCAGGTCCTCCTGGAAATGGAAAGACTTCTCTCGCAGAAGTCATAGCTCAATCTTTAATGATTCCATTTTACGTTGTGAGATATGATGGTATTATTGGTAGTTACCTAGGAGAAACCGCTACTCGGCTTAAAACAACTTTTGATTTTATTAGAACGCAAGAATGTATTTTATTTTTTGATGAATTTGACACTATAGGAAAGGAACGTGGGGACATTCACGAAACGGGTGAGATTAAAAGAGTTGTAAGTTCATTACTTCTTCAGATTGATCGCTTGCCGAGCTATGTCGTAGTTGTCGCAGCAACTAATCACGCCGAACTTCTGGATAGGGCTGTATGGAGAAGGTTCCAAGTAAGATTGGAGTTAAAAGCTCCGGATAAGTCAATGATAAAGATTTGGCTCAAAAACTTTGAACAGCGTGTTAAATACGATTTGCAATATCCTATTGATAAAATAGCAAATAAGCTCGAAGGTCTTAATTTTGCTGAGATTGAAGAGTTTATCCTCGATGTTGAACGTAAATATATATTGTCGCTCCCTGACGTAAACGTAAAAAGGTTAGTGGATGAATGCCTTGTTCAAATGGAGCATAAATATTCTTTAGGGAATGGTTAAAAAACCAATTCTTTTGTTCCCATTCCCTATAAGTGCGGAAAAATCTAAAAAACAAGGTTTTCCTGGTAAAATGTTCATCCCAACCAAAACTCAACAAATTCAAAGAAATGAACTAAAGATAACGGAATTAGATCGTGTACTTTCTAATAGGTCAGCCTCACTACAAAAGGAAGTAGGGAATATTATCCCTGAAATGATCTTAGTGTTAGAAACTGCCGGAGAAATAAAAGATTTTTTTAAAGCTGTGAAAATGACTCTAGGAATGGAGTTTTTAGCTGAATATGAGACTGAGTTCGAGGCAGAAGATGATTTCTATAACATAGATAAAAACGGTAATAGATCTGAAGAAAATGTTGATGCCAGATTTTACCTCACTATGACCAACCAAAGGGCACTTAAAGAACTTCAGAAATATTGGCGAGAATATAAGAAAGATAAAGAAAAACAAAATTTTAAGCGAGGGACTGCAAAATTCAGATCGCTTTTTGAACAATTAAAGGATATTAGACCCTATAATGTTAGTGATAGGGTACGTGATACAGGTATTGAAAAATATATTCAGGAAAGAAAATTGTACGATTTTGATTTCGTAAGATTTGAAATAGAATTGGCCTTTAAAGATAGTGACCAAGCCAATCGAATAGCCTATGAAGAAGTAATCCGTTTCCTGAATTTACATAACGGAGAAGAAGTGAAAGGTTCAAGGACTATAATCTCCGAGATATCATATCACGCTTTTATTGCAAGGGCTCCAATTCAAGTATTTGATGATCTTACGGAGAATACGAATATTTCCTTTTTAAAATCGCAACAAGTTTTGTTTTTTCGTCCTGTAGGACAGATGGTTTTTGAAACTCCTGAAGATATTGAGCAATTAAAAAAGTTGCCCAATGTTGAAGAAAATGATGAACAACCCACAGATGGCCATCCAGTCATTGCACTTTTTGATGGTCTTCCCTTAGCAAATCATTCTCTATTAGAAAATAGATTACAAATTGATGATCCTGATGGTTTCTCCAGTAATTATACGGGTAATCAAAGATTTCACGGTACCGCAATGGCTTCTCTTATTATTCACGGGGATTTAGATAATGAGAAAAAATCGATATTAAAAAGACCCTTATATGTCCGCCCTATAATGAAATTGGACACACAACTTTATCAAGGAGAATGTCTTCCAGATGACGTTTTACCAATAGATTTAGTACATAGGGCTGTTCTAAGGATGAAAGTGGGAGATGCGGACAATCCTCCAGTAGCCCCTGAGGTAAAGATCATTAATTTTTCTATTGGAGACGCTTTTAGACCTTTCTTAAACAATATGAGCTCTTGGCAAAATTACTGGATTGGCTTTCTTATCAATACGATATCTTATTTGTAATTAGTGCTGGAAATTTTAGTGACGATATCGCTTTGGAAATCCCAGATGATGAATTTGATAATCTCTCTGATGATGAAGTACAAAAATTAGCTTTAGAGGAAATAGTTAGGACAAATTTTAATAGAAAGATTTTGGCACCAGCTGAATCAATAAATTCTATTACAGTTGGTGCGGCACATTTTGATTTCTCAAAGCCTAATAATTTATACCAAAGGAAAAATCTGATTAAGTCATCCTCCTTATTATCTCCAATAAGCCGGATTGGTTTTGGTTTCCGAAGGAGCATAAAGCCAGAAATTATAACGTCAGGTGGGCGGAAGTTATTTCGAAAATCTCCAATTCAAAATTTACCAGGGAAAACGCTTCTTAAATTAGAATCAAGCCCATTTAATGTAAATCCTCCCGGAAACAGATCTGCATTTCCAGGTATTTTAGGACAAATAAATAAGTCTGGGTATTTGTGTGGTACTTCAAATGCAGCAGCTTTGACACCTCGTCTTGCTGCCCAACTTTATGATGTTTTAATTTCTATAAATAATTCTGGAGATAAATCTATACCATCAGATTTTCTTACTGTAATTATTAAAAGTTTATTGGTACATAGTGCTAGTTGGAGTAAAAGTTCAGATTTTTTATTGCAACTAATTAAGGATTTACCAGGCTCAGCTGCAAATACTTCAAAAAAAAACGTATTGCCTTATCTAGGGTATGGGGGTATAGATCCAGAACGCATTTTATATTGCACTGAGAAACGAGTAACCATTATCGGATACGGAAAGCTTTACGATGGCCAAGCCCATTTATATAGATTTCCATTGCCGCCATCACTTACTAAGGGAAGGATTGATAAAAAACTAACAATAACTTTAGCTTACAATAGTCCTCTAAATTTTAAAACAAGACAATATCGTAAAGCACAATTATTTTTTGATAATCTTAAGCATAATAATCATCTCGAATTAGATAGATCATATTATGATTTCCGAACCACACAATTAGGAACTGTGCAACACGATATTCTTATTGGGGACAAGGCTGACGTCTTTGTTGATGGAGATTTTTTAGAAATAAAAGTGAATTGCAGAGAAGACGCATCTGAGCTTGGAAAACTGTCAATTAAATATGGATTGTCTGTTACTTTAGAAGTCAAGGAAAATAATGACATAAAAATTTATGAAGAAATTAGGCAACGAGTTCAAACACGAATTAGGCCTACTCTATAAATTCAAAATTTATTTTTCAAAAAGGTCCTTTCTCTCTTGGTCCTTTGCTGGTAACTTTCCATTGACCATTTTCTTTAGCCAGTTTAAAAATTCCTGTTTTCCCATCGTAGGTGGTGCTGTATTTTACCCAGGCAAGTTTGCCATCAACAGCTTCATCTAAAATTTCTACCTCGATGTCTTTATCAGAATCTGGCATCATATTCTGTACGGTAATCAGACTGGCATATCCTTCTGAAGTGGTATGTTTTTTCAAGGCTGATTCATCTTTTGAGAAAAAGCTTTCTGCAACAACTTTGGCAGTTTCAGAAGGAGATTTTGTTGTGCTTTCTAAACAAGAAAGGAACAACAGTACGAGCGAACAAATGACTATTCTTTTCATAACATTACTAATTTGGGTTATTAATATATCTATGTGATATTTTTAGTTCTGTATTGCGTTCGCCATCCTTTTCATTCAATTCCAAAATTACTCGACGGTCATCGGACAATGAAAACTTGGGCATCACATAAACAAAGCGAGCCGTTTCATTTTCCTTAATCTTAGACGGCAGATTATGTTTGTATATCGGTTCTTGATAGAGCCGCTGCAACGATTTTCTTTTTCCTTTTTGACGAGTATCGATGGAAAGGTTTAAGAAATTCAAATCGTAATCCAACGTAGAATTATTTTCAATTTCGATAACAAAATAGAGTTCATCTTTATCAAAAACAATATTCTCTACGGTCAAGATAATACCTTCGTTTCGCTTCTTGATTCGCCCTATTCGCTGTTTTCTTTCAAGAAGGTACGAGCAGAATTTTTGGAAATAATAGGTGCTGTTATCTACAAGTTCTTCAGAAGATTCAACAAGGACTGAATCAGTTAAAATCGGTTTTTCATTACCGATACTATTTGATAGCGGAATGAAATAATTGAGCTTAGAGATCTTCTTTTTATATCTTACAATATACGAAAAAATCGAACCATTTCTATTGATTACCAGCAAATTACTTTCCTTCCCAGGCTTTGCTTGAAGTAGCCCAAAATACTGTTCATTTTCACGGTTGTAGGTAAAAACAAAATTGTCCGAACCGGTTATGCCTTGTCGTATGGGTTCTGGGAAGAATAGCGCAACATTTTTGGTATCGTTAGCATAAATGGTGTCCAGAACTTTGGTTTTTAACGCTGTAGCTTGTGCCGAACAGAGTCGAGGTGTGAAGACGGAAATCAACACCAGTATTAAAATTGAGATGAATGTTTTCATAATTTGGGTTTTAGAATGAGTTTATAATTGTTCAGTACCGTAACTTTTACATTTCTGTTGCTACGTCTGAGCACCTTTGTTACGCCACCAACTTGCGGAACAGTTGGAATATTGATGTCGCTAATAATATCGTCCAGAACTTCGGTAGTGGCTTCTGCCCGAAAATTGTTTTGCACATAAATACCTTCACTACCATCTGACAAATCGAAGGCTTTGAGTTTAGTAGGATGGTGCTTTATGTTTTCAATTTCAATGAGTGCACGATTAGGCTGAAAGCTGATAAAACCAAAAACGGATGTGTTCTTTGGCATTAGCTTACCATTGATGGTAGCAGCTTTGGTCAGGCGCATCCGCAATCTGGTGTTAGCTTTTACTACTTGGTCGCCATCCACAACCACGTAGATAGCTTCATCTGTATTCCCGATGACTGAAATGGCGCTAGGTTTTGGCGAAGTAGCGAAGAACAATTGATGTTCCAAGCCCAATTCTTTCGCTTGAATTTTTTGTTCCCTTTTTACTTCAGCAGAATCGATTGTTGGTATCGCTTTGCGAATAGTTCTTTTCTGTCCCAAGTTTTGGTATCGTTTTTCTGAATACTGAATCTTGCCAGCTTCATAAATGCTATCTACGATACGTTCTTTTTCGCGTTCCGGTAAATCTGGGTCGTAAAATCCCAATGAATCAATCAGCTTTTCATCATAGATGCTGGGTGCATTGTTTTCACGCACTTTTTTCAGGTCGTTAATAGCATCCAGTTTGGAATCGTACTCTTTTTGGTCCTCTTCCAAATCTGGCACTAAGGTCTGCTTAAGGTTTTCAGTTTCACTTTCATCATCGCCCATTACCATTACAGAATAGGAAATCAGGAATATGAAAATCACGGCCAAAACCGCGGCAAATACTATCTTGTTTTTTTCTACTTTCATAAGAGTGAGTTTTTAAGTGCCGATTATCGGCTTTCAACTTTCATCTGATATTTTCTTTAAGGTGTTCTCGAAATAGTTTGTAATCAAAAGTCCGTGTGGGTTGTTCGGGAAGTTCCGATCAACCATCATTAAGTTGCCAGTTGAAACCAATTCATAGGTATCTTTTATTGAGCCTCTATTGATTTCAAAAATGGTGGTTGTTGTAAAACTATACGAGCCATTATTTTCAGATATTCGTGAATCGATGCTCAGTACTTTTTGAACCAAGGAATACTGAAGCAACCTGTTGTAAACACCATCCGCTTTTTTCTGGCGGTAGAGATTGTCCACAGAACTATTGCCCAACCACAATGCCTTTTCCAAATTGCGTTCGTAATTACTGGCATCGATGTTATAGAAGTAGGTGTGGAACAGATCCAAATGTGCTAAAGCTTCAACCCGAAAATTTTCCTTTTGGGTTACGAGCTTCAGCGGAATTATACTGCCATCGGTATTGATAGCAAAGGCACTATTAAGGGCTTTTTGATTGGTTTTGAATGCCATCCAAACTGAAAAGGTACTGGATAGCAAAGCACAGACGACAACTGCAAAAACGATAAGCCGATTCAGTTTTAGGACGTTATAAATATTCTGGTATGGTGTTTTCATATTTTCATTTTTAATCTGCCTTATGCAGTAAATAATCTGAGCGTGAATGACGTGGCGCGTCTATACAATTTGAATTTTAGGAAAACGATGAAGCCAACCGACCCTAACTGAACTACAGGTGCAAAAAAGCCCTGGCCAACGTCCGTTCCAAACAGGTTTGTCCAAAAGTTGGTATTTATCTCGGTATAAAGGGCATTGACAAAAACGTTGACCAGAAAGAAAGCAGGCACCAGCATATACACCGCTGCATACAGTTTGAAGAACGTATAAGCGAGCGAGCGGAATTTCTCAAATACTGCTAAGCTGATGACCAACGGGAAAAATGCTTGCATAATTCCGAGTAGAAAAAACCGTTCTGCCAAAAACAGTGGATAGATGAACAAATCCAATATCCATAGGAAAAGACTGATAATAAAGGTAAATATTTCGAAACCGTAGAGCGGTGTTACCAAGGCTTCATATAGAAGTGTCATAGCCGCTTGTGCCACCTCGATGATACTCACGTCCTCTTCAATTGGAATATCCTGCATTTGTAATGGCAATAAAGCCGGTGCAGTCCCTCGATATTGCCCTTCAATGGCCACTAAGATGCCATCAAAAAATCCCAATACCTGAGTTGAGAATATGACCAAGATGACAATGGTAAAATTCTTGACCAATTCACCAGGATTCAATCCCCAAGTGTAACCGTCCTTCTCTGCAACGCCTTCGTTATACTTTTAAGGATGTTGACCAAAAAGAACAGGACAGCGAGCGTTTTCATTCCCGCAATTGTGTATTGCGAAAAATTGCTAGCCTGTATGGTCTGGAAAACGGTATCGATATATTCTAGTCCGATTCCTAAGAGAATTGTGGCGGTCATTTTTAGTATTCGGTTTCTCGGTTATTGACTTTATCCTGCATTTTTCTAAAGGAAATAATGTCACGATAGCGTTTTGTTTTCGTTGTGATGCTGGAAACCATCTGTTTTGATTCCAGCTCTTTTGCTTTTAGAATTTCAGCACGCTCGGCATCACTCATTTTTAGGTAATCGCTGGACAGCACTTCATCGATAAAATCCACCGTGTTTAATGAGTTTTGAACTATGGCGTCGAAAGATTCCACAACCCTTGAAACTTCTTCTGGTTTGATATAAGGCGAGTTTAAAATATCCTGCAAATCATTTTGCATTACGTTGATAAGGCGCTGATTGTTCTGTCCAATTTCCTCAACAGCCCTAAGCTGTTGGACAACACTGGATACTTTTTCTACGGCCTCTTTTGCATCTTTTAGAAATTTCACAGACTTGATAAGTTGGCTCGTCTGCTTCGCAGATTCTACCAAAGATTTTACCAGACTGATAAAATTGGTGTTGTCATATACTGGCATTCCTTGGGCAGTAGCATTGCCTGACATAAAAAAAGTGAGGGCTACTGTCATTACTAAAATTTTGATTTTCGTCTTCATAATATTATGATTTAGATGTGAATTGCATTATTGCTTTTTCCATATCGTTATGCTCATTGTATAGCTTCATTATTTTCTCATTTTCTTGTCCATCGGTCAGGTAGGCGGCATAAACTTCCTTCGGAACTTCGAGCCGGAAGATGTTGCTCTCACGACCTATTTTGATAAACATTTCTGTGTATTTGCGTGGACCGGAAAGATTGTTCTTAATGGATTTTAACTGGTTGAGATCGTGGCTTGATAGATTGAGCCTTTTGACTAGTTCATCATAACCCTTTTCGTTGTTCAGGCTATAGATGACCTGTGTGTTTTCAAGAATACTTGCTGAAGTTGAATTATTTGGAAGTTGGTTGATGGATTGTAAAATAATTCCAATAGCACCATTTTGCTTACGTATGGCTTGGTAATAGAACTCGACGCTTTCCAGCACGTTTTCAAACTTTAGTTGTTTAGCGAACTCATCGAAGAGGATGATGCCTTTTTCAGCTCGGTTTTTCCAAATGGTTCTTTGGATGGCTGACTTAATAAGCTTGAGCATTACGGACAGGATTTCCTTATTGTCCTTTACTTCATCCAACTCAAAAACGATCAGACGTTTGTCTTCAATTTTATAGGTTTGGTCTTCGCTCACTTCAAACAGGAAACTATATAGACCATCGCCGACATATTCGGACATTACGTGCAAAAAGCTCGTGACATTGAAGTAGTCGGGATGGATTTTTAAGGTGCTCAGAAGGTCTTCCTGATTCCTTTCTATAAAGCTGTAAAAACCATCTAAAGAGTGATTTTCTGAAGTGCTATCGTAATAATGGCGAAGAATCTTTTTGACCGATACCGATTGCGCTTTTGTGACTTTTAAGTCTGAAGCAAAGAGTTCAAACAAGAAAACGGACAAGTCTTCCAAACGTTCAGGTGTGAGGTCATTAGTATCGCTTATATAAAATGGATTGATACCAAGGTTCTTTCCACTTTCGTACCTAAGCACGGTATATTTTTCAGGATAGAGTTTGGCAAATTTGGTATAGGATCCACCGAGGTCAATGATGACCAAGCGAACGCCACTTTCAAAATATTGACGCAGAATATTATTGGCCAAGAACGATTTTCCTTCACCTGTTGGTGCAAAAATGGCGAAGTTTCGTGCCTTTATTCTTTTCTTCTTTTCGTCCCAAACATCCTTTAAAACAGGAATGTTATGCTCACGGTCATTAAAGATAATTCCGGTGTTATCGCTTTTGTAATTGGTATTATTGATGAACAGGCAAAGCGCGTGTTTCAAATCAGTTACATACAAATCATTGTTTGAAAAATTGGAAGAGAAACAACAATAGCTATTTAGGATGTAATTTTTACGTTCCTCGCCTCTTGGATAATACGGTATGATATCCAATTCCTTAAATTCAGCCTTAATTTTTGAAGTTATCTTATCAAGCTCTTTGGCATCTTTTGACCAATAAACAATATTCAAATGACCACGAATAATTCGGGCATTATCATCAGCATTGATTTGGTCAAGGATGTACTGGATTTTACTGAGTACCACCTTATTCTGGGAACCGAAGTTTGAGCTTTTGTTCAGTTCTTCTACTTTCTTGTCGAGCAGCTTTCGCCACTTTTGTTTATCCTCCAGATATAGGATTTGATTAACGATATGGTTCTCGTTAAGCGTAAGCCCTAAGCCATCAATAAACCCTTGATGAAATACAAAATCGTCTGAAGTGAATTTCTCATTGGTCTTGCTGCTCTGTACACTTTCGCCAAAGCACAGTTCGCTATTGATGGCCAGGGCATCAAAATGGTTTTCGCCAATATTGACGCTTTTTTTATCTAGGATAATGTCTGTATCATAACCTTCATTAAATCCATTGAAGTAGTTACTTGTAAGCTTCTGTATTTCTTCCGCTTTAAGCGGAGAGAACGCCATTTTTCGGCTATTGTTTATAAAGGAAACAGAGTCGCTTACCGAGTTTACGAAACTCTTTATGTTATCATCCAGTTCCTGTACGATTCCCTTTGAAACTTTTCTGAAGGGATTGACATATTTTGGATTGTTGAGTGCTTTGTTTTTCGTCAGAATGAAGAACAAATAACAGCTGTGCTCGATGTGGCTACGACCTTTAAAATGCTCGTGGGTAGCCTTTTCCAGAAAAGTTCTGTTCGGAAGCTTTTCTGAAGCATATGATTTTTTGAGGTAGATATCCTGCTTGTGAACCACAGTGCCGACCGGTAAGGATTTCAAAGCCTGAAACCACGCACCGTGCATATCCTCAAAATCCTTTTCGGAAAGCGAATATATTTCAGGCAGGTTGCCTTTATAGCATAGGACAACGTTGCCATTATTGACAAATACGATATTGTCCTGAATATCTGCAATGGGTTGATATGCCGAAAGGTTAATCTTGTTCATAATTAAAACCGGAATTTCTTTTGTTACTAATGATTTTTGGAAAGGCCTTTGCCATTTGGAACAGTTGCGGATTGTGTGCTATCCTCGTCAGCGCCACATATAGGGAAGCGTTGAAGACCAACACACCTATAATCATCCCAAAGCTGAATGAGAAAATGATGATTAATAGCGAAGCCAAAATGGAAACCATCATCAAGGCAAACAGGGAAATGGGCAGCCCGAATATGACCGCCCGTTTCCTGATGTTCTTATATACCTCGAATTTTTTCATAGTGCTTGGATAATAAATCTCTCTGCGAGGTTTAGACCACAATTCCAATTAAGTAGGTAAAGATTCCTACGACCGCGCCGGCGATCAAAACAAAGACCAGAACACGAGTAATCCCTTTTTTGAGATCGGCATTTTCTCCAAAGAAGTGCCCTGCGTTAAAGAGGAAACCAACTAGAAAAATTACACCCAGGAGAATTGGAAAAATAACCCTAATGGTATTCGAAACATCATCAACGGAATCTTCTATCCCTCCGATTTGTGCAAAAAGCGATTTTGAGAGCAACGAAAGAAACATTGCCAAGTAGATTGATTTTTTCATAACGGAACGGTTTAAATTTTAGTTCATTTTCGTTATTGGAAATTTACATATATTTGAATGTAAATAACTGAAAATCAAATATTTGTGAATAAAATATTATTTGATTCTGTTTGAATTCCGTTGCTATTAATTGGCATCAAATCCTATGGATTTTTGAAGGGAAGTTGTTCATAACCCGAAAATTGAAAATGAAAAAAGTGCTCAAAAACGTCAGTTTTGTGATTTTGCTTCTAAAAATGTGCATCATTCTTGGGCAAGAACCGACTGCTCAAAAACGAATCGTGATTGACGTCGGACACGGTGGAAAAGATTCCGGTGCAATTAGCATAAATGGCATCCAAGAAAAGGATGTTGTTTTTTCCATTGCTAATGATATTTTAAGGTTGAATAATGATTTGGATAAACCTTTGGATATTTACTTGACCAGGTATAACGATACGTTAATTTCATTATCGGACAGAACTAAGCTGGCCAAAGCCTTGAATGCTAATTTGTTCGTGTCGTTACATTGCAATCATTCAGATAATCCGGATGCGAGAGGGATAGAACTTTATGTGGCTAACGCTATATCCAAATACTCGGATCATTCTACTTGGTTTGCTTTTCAACTGCAAGATGACCTAAATAAGAAGCTGAGTTTAGAGAGTAGAGGTGTGAAGTTTGCAAATTTTCAGGTGCTACGGGAAACAGTTGGTCTTTGCCCTTCTTTGCTGATGGAATTAGGCTTTTTGAGTAATAAAGATGAGAGCTTTTATATTTCAGACAGCAACAATATTGAACGCATAGCACTATCGATATTATTATCTATTCAAAAACTATTAAAATTATGAAAGATATTTTTTTAGAATTAACAAAGAGTTTGAAGGATATTATAGCCCAATTTATTTCAGAAGTGATTTTGTTATATAAATCCTTCAAAAAATAATCTACTTCCTCTTATCCCCAGCCCCCTCATCAAATGCAATCAGATTAAACAGTTCCCGCATCCGGCTACGAACACGGTTACCGTAACGTTCCTCCAATTCTTCTGCATTTAGGTTTGTTGTCGCGTGGGTCTTGATTTTGTGTTTGGTCTGAAGATAAAGTTCGTAACGCGATAGAAGAACTTCACCCATCACGTTCAGATCCTTACCGTAAAACCTCCCGGCAGGTTCTACCCCCAAGTCATCAAAACAGAAAAACTTAGTGTTTCCATAATCCTCGATGGTTTTAAAACCAAGATGGTTAAAACTGAATGCCACATTCCGGCAAGGGATCATTTCGTAAGGGCGTTGCAACGGCACTAAATGCCGTAAAAGTTTTAATAAACTGGTTTTCCCGCACCCTACTGGGCCCGAAAGTAAAATCCCTTTTTCAACATCGATATCAAATTTTTGGCAGTTTTCCTTGTCTTTGATGAAGTAGGAACAGAGTTTCAGCAGAATATCTTTGTCCTCATCGTAAATCTTGAATTTCTTCCCAAAAAGCAGTTTGCCTTTAGCATTCAGGTAAATCAGGATTTTCGGGAAATCGTAGAGCACGCATTTTCCGTCAAACTTGCCCAGCGAGTATTCCACGCCGCCTTCGGTTATTTTAGAGGGGTTGTCCATAATCCTTAGTTTTAGTGGTTCGCAAGTTGTCCTTGATTTGGGACGCTCCCGTTTTGTATGGTTTGTTTTCTTCGGTAAATAATTCGGTTCTATCCATCCAGTTGATGGCTACGGCACGCCAATCCCTAATTTCTTTTCCATCGCTCGTTTTCCAATCGTTCGCTTGGTAATGCTCCAAGAATTTTTTTCCTTCATCAGCAGAAAAACTTTTTTCAATAAAAAAATCTAAAACGGCCTGCCTGCCATTTGGTTGTTTATTAATGTTTACCTGTTTGGTATTGTTTATATTAGATACCAATGCTTGTCCACTCACGGGACGGTGAGGGTACACAGCTTGTCCGTTGGTGGGATGGTGCTGGTACACTACCGGTTCACGTATGGGATGGTACCGTTCCGCAAGTTGTTCCAATTCGGGATCGTACAGTCCCAAATCCGGTTCATCACTTGTCCCGATAATGGCCATCTTGATTTTGCTGCCTTTGTATGGATTATTGGACGGATAATAAAAAAGATATTTCCAAGAATCTAGATCGGTTACACACCGGTGATATGTAGATTTAGAACCTATTTTGGCCACCCGCATCAATTCGCGCCGGTTTACGTAAAATTCACTGGCAAAGCGGCTGCTGTTCCATTCCTGGAATAAAGCCATATATAGGCTGATATGCGTTGGGTTCAAGCGGTCATCAAAGAAGAATTTTTCAAAAGCCGCGTTGAGAAGCTTTATATAATTCATCGCCTAAGAATTTAATTCGTGCTGCACACGATTTGCGGTCATTACATTCTGGATTTCCTCGGCATCATAGTAAATGATACCGCCCACTTTCGTGTAGGGCAAGGTGCCATTGACGCGAAGGTTTTGAAGTGTACCCGGACTTACCTGAAGCAATTCCATCACTTCGGAAGATTTAAGGTATTTTTTGAGCTTTCCTTTAGACTGATTGGAAAGCAATTTTTTAATGTCATCGAGCAATTCCATTTTGAATTCCCGAAGATCGTCTGTGGTAATAATACTTGTTGGCATAATAGATTTTTTTAAAAGAAAGGGACTACCAAAATGCTTTAAGCTAGTTTTGATAGCCCCTCGCAGGATTTGACTTTCGTTCTACAAATTTGGGCCGGTTTATTGTATTTTATTCCCCATTACGACCGTAGTACGGTGAAAATTTAACATATTGAAATTTGATGGTTTTTGAGGTGTTTTGAGGGTTGTAAATTAGAAATAGTGAGCTAAATCACACTAAATTATATGCAGACGGTATTTAAAAACAAAAGACCATAGGTCAACCGTAGTACGGTCTTTAATTGACGATGTGATAAGAGAGTGTGGAAGTTGGGGAACGCTTATTATCCCTCGCTTTTATCCATTTCTTTGAGCAGGGAGGCAGCAAGTTGATCGAGGAATAGTGTGCGGCTATTTTTACGATTTTTGATGTCCTGAAAGGATTTGTAGATTTCTTTTGGCTCAAAGTTGAATATTTCCTGCAACATCTTGGAAAGTTTAACAATACTCAGCTTATTTTTATTAAATAGTCCAGCAGCGTAAAGCGCATAAACGAGTTCTACCCAATCGGTGTTCGAGAATGGCCAATCGATTTTTTCGGCAGGTTTTCTGTTCAAGTATTTTCCGTTCAAGCCACTTTTGATTTTAAGTTGCTTTTCATTCATATATCCTACCAATGAATCATACGCTTTGTACTTGCCCAACAACATATCCCTTGGGGTACAAAAATCTGGGTCTTGGAAGTAGAATTTTGAAGTGGTTATGTGATAGGTGTCCAGGTGATCGCGTGTGTAGTATTCCTTGTCAAAGTGGGTTGCCCCTGATTTGATATATTGCCCAAAATCAAGATTATATAAAAAGAAGCGGTTGAGCTTGGTTATCTTTTTCTTGATGAATTTTAGCTGTGCGGCTTTATCGGCTTTGGGAAATTGGATTTCAAAAGAATGAATTTCAGAGAAGTAGATGAGTTCTGCCAACGGTATCTGTTTGGTTTGTTTAAAGAAGTAAATTTCGTCATTTAAGGAGTCGAAATCATTGACCAGAATTTCACGCTTGAATATACTGAGCAGATTTCTACAAACTTTTATAGAACGATGTGCCCGTTCCAAAATCGGTAGATTTTCGAGGCTTATCTCGTTCAACTTGACGAGAAGTTCCTTTGTTAAAGTTTGTAAGTCCATTTGCAACCATAAATTTAATTCTGCCGTTAGTTTAACGGGTATTCTTAGGATAGGTCGCTTAGTTTGTAGTGGCATCTTTAGTTCGCGAATGTGTAGAAAGTGTACTTATAAAGTAGAAAGTTTTAATCACAGGGGAATCTAAAGAACCGTTATAAAAATAGACCTTTGTTCTATAAGGACAAGTATTTTAATCCGTAGATAAATACGGAACTCACCGTAATTTCCTACGAAAAACGTTGTTATCCCCTATTACTTGCTATTTTGATTTTTTGCGGTATCGATGTATGAATTGCCGTCTGTTTTTAACACCTGTTTTTTTATAAATATTGGATGCGTGTTTAGAAACTGTACTTTCTGCTATAAACAAGTCTTTAGCAATGCGCTTATAGCTCAGATTGCTTAAAATCGATAGCGTAATTTCGATTTCTCTTCTGGTCAAATCCTCGTAAATAATTTTCGTTTCGGGCAGACAGAGTGCCTGCTCTCTGCTCATTGCAAATACCTCGTACATTTTTGTTTTGTTTTCCAAGAAATACAAATACCTATCTATTTCAATTATTGTAATGGCGTAAAACGCTGCATTCATAATAGTAAAGGTTAACCATTGATAGTCCCCTATAACGGTTAATATTGGCAGCAAAGCGATGCTTCCAATACTAACCATAGACAACCGGATACGCCGTAAAATATAATCATTCGGGTTGCTCGGATTGGAAATTCTCTTATGGAAAATCCAAAGAAAAACAAAAGCCAAACAAGCGATGGGTACGGTAAAAAGTAATCTCGCAGAGTCCAAAGAATTGGTAAAAAAGTATGGAATCAAAAAAAACAGAACGAAACTTCCCGATGCAACAATTGCTAAATTTCTGATAGAGGAATTATATTTTAAGACCTCAATATCGTATTCTTTGTACAGATAATAAACGATATAAATGCACAAAGCAATGGCAACTCCATAGGTTATGATGTACTGAATAATAATAGGTCCTAGAAAATATTCAGTTGGTAAGAACCCACCGGTTAAATTGTATGCTATGAACAGAATGCCTAAGTACAGAAACCTTTTGTAACCACTAGAATCTTTTCTGGTCGAATAGTAGATTGTGCACAATACAATGACCGTATCTAATAGAAGATAGAAGAAAGTCGTCCAATGTATTGATGTTCCAAACATTTAATCTTTTCATAGCTGCTCAAATTTGTTGGTTTCTAAATTTTTAGTGACATTCTTCCAGTTGAATATTGTGCCGTTCATAGCTACATAAACATCTGGTATTAGAAATTGTACAGAGCATATTGCATAACCTAAATTGAATGGGGCATCTGTGCCATAGGATGAGCCTAAAACGAATGAGCCAACTAAGACTATCGTTTTGTTCAGGTTAAGTTTTCCGATATATTTTGCGGTATCTTCCATAGTGAAAGTACCGTGGGTTAATACTATTTTAGCTGTGTCCGAAGCCTTTATTTTCTTAACCAAAAGTTCCCGGTCTTCGTCTGTAATAAAACGGCTGTCCTTGTTAAGGACATTTTCAATCGAATAGGGAAATGAAACATTGGCAGACCTAAAAAAATGCTCTATTGAAATTATTTTTTCATGGGTATTATCTTCTTGTGGATCATGGTCCACCCCTTCAATTGTACCGCCAGTTGTGATTATATGTATCATAAAATAGGACTTGTTGTGACCTATAAATATAATGGTTAATTTTTGCGTTATTTAGGGTATGTATATGTCTAATGTTCCGTCTAGGGTTCTCAATTTCAGGAGGTTTTTCTAAATCTTCAACATAAAACATCTTCTTTAGTAAGTTTGAACCGATTTTTTTTAAAAATGGAGTTTTTAATAACTCGACCATTTATTCAAAGATTTCAATTTTCATGTGTATTCAATTTTTTGAATATTCAAAATAGATGTGGCCTTCAGGCTATAAATTGATTTACACACATCTTTTTTAGTTAGTTCATCCTCAGCTTGTTCCTGCTATTATTATAATAATATATTACCATCAAAAGGGTAAAAAGTATCATTTGTGCCATTAAAGTTTCGGTAGTTGGGTAAACGCCCAGCCAATCAATTTTTAGGTACACAGGAAAACCGGTAACTGAAAGCCAACCAGCTTCCTGAATTGCGTGAATACCTTTACCAATGAGAATGACCGCTAATAAGGTAATCACCCAAGCAGAATATCTAAAAAGTTGCCTTACCGGAATTCTTTTGGAATATTTCACAAAAATAACTGCAAGCAATGCTATCAGTCCAAAAGCAGCAATTACGCCCAAACCTATGGAAGACCCATCGCCAGTTTTGGTCTCTAAGTTAATGGCCTGTAAGAAAAGGATGGACTCAAAGGCTTCCCTAAATACCACCATAAAGGAAAATACAGCCAATCCGAACATTTTTTCTCCTCTTAGTTGTTTTCCTATCTTTTTTTCTATAAACTCCTTCCACTTTTTTGAATGGGAATGATTATGCAGCCAAAACCCAACAAATGCTAACACTATTACCGCTACTAAAGAAATCAACCCCTCCATAATCTCACGGTTCTTACCACTAATACCAATTATCCAATCTGATAGGAACCATCCTGCGATACCTGTTAAAATGGCCATAATCCACCCTCCGTGTACATATGGGAGTGCTTTTTTTGTACCAGAAGTTTTTATTAAAGCCAGGATCAGGGCAATGATAAGGAATGCTTCAAGCCCCTCGCGCAACATAATAGAAGCTGCCAAGAAAAAAGAAAGCCAATAGTTGAGCTTCGTATCCCTCATCAATTGGTCTGCACGGTCTATCATTGATAGCGCAGCACCGATTTCAGCTTGTACCGTGGAAATGCTTTTAGAGCTCTCTATAGCCTGTCTAACGGCCATCATTTGCTGCTCTAGTTGTGAGGTAAATTCTGGGTCGTTGGCTTTCAATCGTACTTCCAATGGTTCAATACCTTCGAGATACGCATTCAAGGCGTTTTGACGTGCCGATTTTTTATTGCCTTCCTTATAATCTAATAGAACAGCGTTCAGGTAATTTCTTGCAACAACAAGACTATTTTCGGTCGAGTTCTCGGGAAGAGAAAAAATTCTTAAAGCTTTCAATTTTTTATAAGTAACGGAATCTTTGTAGCCCAACTTTTGAATCAATTCTTTATCGGATAGAGTAGCCACATCTTTTAGGGAAACTTCATTCGAGACTTTATCAAATATTTGCTTTAGCTCAAGCGAATCCGCGGAAGAGGCATTAAATCTCAGGGATTTGATATAAAAGGAAAGGTCCCATACTTCTTTATCACTCAACATTCCGAAACTTTGCATTGCAGTTCCTTCTACACCAAGTTTGATAGTGTTATAAGCCTGAAAGGGGGAAACCTCACGCATAAGGGTATCGATCAAGAAATTGGTCGGTGCCGGGTTTAGGCCCATAGCTAGTTTGCCCTGTCCATTACCGCTTACTCCGTGACATTGAATGCAATTGTTCAGAAATAGTTTCTGTCCATTATCAATATTTGGCCAATTAGGTGGGCTAATTTCAAATTCTGTAAAGCTGATAATAGCCCACTTAACCTTTGAAGTGACCGTTTTTATTTGTTGATGGGAAACTTTGTTTAGTACATTTGTCCTCAAATCCATCAAATCCCTCTGTATCTGATCCGCCTGCGTTATGGAGAGCTCAAGATTTTGGCTTAGTGAGAGAATGGTTTCACTAAATTCTTTCATTTCAAGGTATTCACCTTTGTTAACTATGACACCATCTTTAACCGCTGCTGGATAATCTTTTGATAGATAGTCCAATAAATGTATAATGGTCTGAATATTAGAGTCGTCCTTGGCCGTGCCGGCATAGATGTTCGAGCTTAATAAGGCAATGAAGCTTATTAGAAAAATACTTATATAACGCCTGTGTTGTAACATAAAAAACTATTATAAAAATCACTAATATTATTTAGACTAAATAAAAACAAAGATACGCTTTAAAATAAACTTTACTGGAAGAAGTGGTTAATTAATCCATACGGAGTTACTCTATTAAGCAATTTTCAAATTTAACCATATACCAAATCTTTTATAAAGAAATGAAATAAGAGAAGGGCTGCGATAAAAATTCCAATTAGGGCCATAATTGCCCATAGCTTATCTCTTTTAGTTATTTTACTTTTAGACCTTTTCTCCCTTCTTCTTATTCTTCTGTTTAATGACATAATTTAATTTTGAGTAATCAAGACACTGTTCAACAAGCAATAAGGACAATCCCTGAACCTTAGAAAAATTCAATCTTTAAGAGGAAGGCGATGTCATTTATATAAATGAACTAGGTAAACATTATATTTTTCAACTCCCGACAGTATTAGATAAATTAAAAAATCTTTTGAATAGTATCAATTCGAAAAAAGCAGGTAAAAAAAGTAGAAAATGGCATCGAAAAAATAAATTATAAGTACTATGGTAATTTCGACAAGTGCTAGGGTGCCGTACAATCTGTCTTTCATAGGCACAGTACTTTTTATGGGTTTTTCATCTCTTTTTTTTGCCTTCTATTTCTACGATTTTTAGAGATTTTATTCTTTATTTGCTTCTCCCAATTTTAAATTAGTCCCATTTCATTTTCTGTAATCTTACCGCATTGAGAATAGCCAGAAATGCGACACCAACATCTGCAAAAACTGCTTCCCACAATGTGGCCATACCAATTGCGCCCAAAATCATAAAGATAATTTTTACACCGAAAGCCAGACCAATATTCTGCCATACGATGCGTCTTGTAGACCGACCTATTTTTATTGCCCTTGCAATTTTAGAGGGTTGGTCGGTCTGGATAATGACATCCGCCGTTTCGATGGCCACATCACTACCCAAACCACCCATTGCAATGCCAACATCACTTATCGCCAAAACCGGGGCATCGTTAATACCATCGCCTATAAATGCTACTTTGGTTCCGGATTGCTTTTTGAGTTCTTCGACTTCGTTCAATTTGTCTTCAGGCAACAATCCACCTTTTGCCCAATCGATATTTAACTCTTTTGCAACTTGTTGTGTAATAGAGTCCTTGTCGCCTGATAGCATTATAATCCTGGAAATTCCTGAATCTCGAATTTGTTTAATGGCTTGGTGTGCATCATCCTTTAATTCATCTGCAATGGTTACATAACCTTCAAATTTTCCGTCAATAGACACCATAACAATTGATTCTACAATACCATCTGTTTCCGAAGGAACTTCAATACTGTTTGAGGTCATCAATGCTTTGTTACCTACAAGTACTGTTTTTCCGTTGACCATCCCTTTCAATCCTTTTCCGGCAACCTCTGAAACATTGGTGGCCTCATAATCAGAACCGTCCGCTTTATATTCCAAGATCGCCTTGGCAATGGGATGTGTGGATTGTTCTTCCATCGCCATCAGGTACTTCATAAACGTTGCCTTTTCTAATGTTATGGGTTTGATTTCCTTTATTTTGAATACCCCGTGAGTAACGGTTCCTGTTTTGTCCATTACTACCGTATTCACTTGGGTCATTGCATCCAAGAAGGATGCACCCTTGAATAGAATACCGTTTCGGGATGCTGCACCCAACCCACCGAAGTAACCCAGGGGAATGGAAATCACCAATGCACAGGGACAAGAAATTACCAGAAAAATCAAGGCCCGGTATAACCACTCCTGAAATACGTACCCGTCCACAAAAAAATAAGGTAAAAACGTTAAGCATACTGCTAAGAAAACTACGATAGGAGTATAGATGCGTGCAAATTTCCTTATAAACAGTTCGGTCTTTGATTTACGTGCTGTGGCATTTTGCACCATATCGAGAATTCGAGCAATGGAACTATCCTTAAATTCCTTGGTGGTTTCCACTTCTACAACACCTTCTAGATTGATGCTCCCGGCAAAAACCTTGTCTCCTTTGGCAATGGTGTCGGGTTTGCTTTCCCCCGTAATCGCTGCGGTATTGACCGATGCTTTTTTAGATAGCAATTGGCCATCTAAAGGGAACTTTTCACCTACGCGCACTTGTATTTTTTCTCCAATTTCAACGGTCTCGGGATCGACCGAAACATAATCGCCGTTCCGATACACCACGGCCTCATTAGGACGTACATCAAGAAGCGCCTTTATGTTGCCCTTTGCTCGTTTTACAGCTGCGTTTTGGAAAAGTTCGCCCACGGCGTAAAACAGCATTACGGCCACACCTTCCGGGTATTCCCCAATGGCGAACGCCCCTAAGGTTGCGATAGACATTAGGAAGAATTCGGTAAAGAAATCACCGTCCCTGATACTTTTCCATCCCTCTTTTATAACAGGAAAACCAACGGGGATGTAGGCTACCGCATACCAAGCGATTCGTACCCAACCTTTAAAAAACGGAAAGGCATCAAAGTAATCAATAGCAATTCCCGCTATCAACATCACAAAACTGAATATGGAAGGGATGTATTCCTTAATGCTCAGTTGTGATGAAACCTTATTTTCAATTGAAGGATCCTTGAGGTCTCTTAGATTTAGTTTTTTCTTTTTCATATATGTTTTATTTTAAAATAGTTTTAGAACAAAAAATACCATTGTCAATAGATAGACGATATAGGCTGCATCGAACGCGAATATCTGCCATCTGCTAAAACCGTGAAGTTCCTTGCTTTGATGGACAAAAAGGGAGTACAAAAGCGGCATCAGTCCAACGAAGGCAAGATTCACCCAAAACAACTGGAAATCTTCGATAGGGGTAGTAACCAGCGCCAACGGGAAAAAGGCGACCGTCATCGTAACAGCATTATCTGCGATAACACTAGTGGTGCCTGCCGTTACTTCGCCTCCTTTCACCACGCTCCAGGTCTTAAATATTTCAGGCGCGGTGGTCATTATACCCGTGATGAACAATCCCCCAACGATTTCAGAAATATTCAGGGCCGAAACAATATTTTCTGTTGCCTTAACAATAAAAAAAGCACCCACAGCTATGGCCAGGGCCCCGGCCACGGATAACCAGACTTTCTTTTTGTCCCATTCTACTTTTTCGCCCTTTTCCCTGCCTTTTATAATGGCATGCGTTAAAAAAGCAGCATAGGCAGCCAGCATAATATAGCCATCGATGGGTTGTAATCCACGCCAGGCTTTGGGAAGGGTTAGTATAGCTACCAAAGCAATGATTGCCAGGTAGGGGATGGACAATACCGAAACAGAACGTTTGTTCAGAGCCAGTAGGTTGGCATCCAGATGTTTTTGGTGTTCCTTATTATTTTTAAATTGCTTTCTGGAAGCGAAATAGGCTATGCTAACCATCAACGGAATGGAAATTATATTGGAACCCAAAAGGTTGCCCAGACCAATTTCCGATACTCCCCGGGCTGCACTGGTAACGTTTACAGCTACCTCGGGGCTGGCGGTCACAATGGCAAGGAAAGCTGCTCCTGCAGAAGCTGTAAGCCCCCATTGCTTACGCAGCATTTTTAAAGGGGTAAGGAGTTGGTCCGCGCCCCAATGAGCAGCCCAAGCTGCCAATCCCAATACTACTACCCAGAGCCAAACGTTCATAACTAATCGTTGTTTATAATTTTTCTGTTACCCTCAGTATATTTCAACTTTTTCTTATCCGATATATTCTGGTCTTTTTTTGTTGGCTTTGAAAGATCAGGAGTAAAATCACTCCCGTGCTAATCCAAACATCTGCGGTATTGAATACAGGGTCGAAAAATGTAAATTCATTGCCTCCCCATAATGGCATCCATTCCGGAAGCCTTGTGTCAATAATTGGAAAGAACCACATATCCACCACATTGCCATTTAAAAATCCCGCATAACCACCGCCTGAGGGGAATATTTCAGCAATGTTGCGAAGTGCTGGATCACTTTTTTCAAAGATCAGTCCGTAAAATGCACCGTCCATCAAATTGCCCAATGCACCTGCGTATATAAATGCGGCACAGATTATAAAGACTTCTGCATATCCTTCACGTATCATCTTTTTGATATAAAAGGTCCCCCAAATAACGGCTACGAAGCGAAATAGTATTAAAACAAATTTGGCCAGATATCCTTCGCCAAATTTAAAGCCCCAGGCCATGCCGGGATTTTCCAAAAAATGTAAGCGAAACCAATCCAGGCCAAACACAAAATATTCCTCGCCATAATAAAAATGGGTCTTCACATAAATCTTTATGGCCTGGTCTATT